>BNJU01002730.1_pt1 | contig 95230 bp, 148 predicted proteins | sample 8539281 | NCBI WGS metagenome assembly BNJU01 (sample SAMD00202456, study PRJDB9452) | human saliva metagenome | isolation source: human saliva | place: Japan
ATCCGGCTACTCAAACAGCTTCCTAATAACCCAACCTAAACCAGAGATCAACATTTTATAATACTTCCATTTTATCTATTATCGTCTATCATTATTTTATAAAATTTTTTCAACCCTCTGTTAACTGCCCAATTCAGGGTTTATATTTGACTCAAAAATTTATCAGGTCCTTCTGAAAATTTACATCTCCACTTGTAAATTCTTCCATAGTTTCCAAAATCCTTAACCGCCGGATGTTTCCTCCACAACTACTACAAACACCATCAAATCCAAGAATCATCAAAAATTCTTTCTCATTTCCATCCCCTTCCAAAATACATTTTCTCATTATACAACAATTTTTTCATTTTCATTTGTCTTTCTGTAAACCACAACAGCACACTATAAGCCAACTACCCGTATCCTATATCATCAACCACAAAAACCCTAACTACAACCTCAAAACCACCAAAGCTACTCGGTAAAACCTTTCAAAACTACTGCTCTTCCGCCAACATATTCATTTCACCACCAATGATACACATTCACCTTTTCATTCATCTTAATTCCCACCTGAAAATCCAAGATCTCCCTAAAGCCCAGACTGCATGAATTCAGATTAACTTGAAATCCTCAGTCATGGTAATCTTCAATGTTGATCACATTGTCAACTCTTTAATATCTTGTCAGCTGCACTTTACTGGTTATTGCTAATCTGTGATCTTGGCACACTAGTACATTTAATTGTATCTTCAAAGACTTTATAAGTCTTTCTTCGAAATTTTTCAAATAAAGCTCTTCACCATTTAAATTGAAAACTATAATTTCCTGATTATTTGTAAGTTTTATTTTATTTCCATGATTTGCTTAAATAGTCAAGAATTCCTTCCAGCTGTTTTCTTCTTATAACTCCACCTGCACCTGAAGCCTTATTGTTATTAAATCCTTCCGTCTGTAATCCTCTCACTATCAAGAAGTCTCGTCCATTCCCTTCCAGAAATAAAGTTCACTCCTGTCTATCCAAACGCTTCTTCCTGTTGGATTTTTCATGATCTTTATAAAGTCTGACATCAATTACAGAGTCTATTCTTTTGCCTCCTCTACACATCCTTCCAAATTTTTCTTCAAATGCCTCTGTTCCTATTTCCTTCTGTCCATTGTCCTACCTTGCCCTGACTTGTGGTAACTCCATTATCCTTGAACATCACACTACTGTCTCATAAAACATTCTCCACCTGAGATCTTTAACACGAGTATGATCTTTATTTGATGTCCATCCTCTAAAATCAAAATATTTCAAAATATCTCAACGATTTATTTTAATAAATCCCAGATTAGATTTTGTCTTGCTGCATCCTCGCTGCTGTTTGGTTGAAAATTGTTTCCCAGGCGACATGTATCTTCATTCTGAAACAGGTAATTTATTACCGAACTGCATATGAGGAACATCAACCTTCCTTTTTCAAACTACCTATATGATGAAATAATCGACCTCTTATACTTTTCCCACCTTACAGCCTGCGTTTTAACTTGCATTAAACAACCTTTCATTAATGGGAGAACATTGTCTGCTTTGGATAATTTCATTAAATTCCATGTCTTGTTGTGTTTTATTTCTCCATCACCATGTTTTAAAGATAAACTGATTGGCCAGCCCCTCAACTGTTCCAATGTTTAAGTCCCGTCTCTATTCTGACGGACAAAATAATCCTTTCTCCTTCCATAGTAACCCACGAGTAGGTCCCATTGTTTTTATAGGTACTTCCCTTTCTCCGTTCTCTATGCCTTGCAAAATCTTCCTCAATTTTTGTGATCATTTTCTCTTAACTTTAAAAATTTTCCTTCAGTATTTCCATTTTCATTCCTTTCTTCTTATTTTTATAAAATTATAATATTTCTTAAAATAATCAGATAACGACTATATTTTTATTATAAAAGTATTATTTTTAAGTTCCTATAAAAAATTAATTTGATAGACAATTATTTGTGTCCAATTTATTAACATGAATAAAACTGACTATTTTCAGCTTTACATAATATATAATAAATGTGAAAGGATACATAGTGATGATTTGTGATAATAAACAATAAAAATAATAAACTTTCATATGATTGTTATTGATCGTCATTTTACTTACTTTTAGTTATTTCACCCAGTCAATAGATCCAAAATATAAAATGGTATCAGCCTGAAGCCAGCTATTTCAAAGTGCCGATCAGCTTCAACCTGGAGATATTTTAATTCTTTCAAGCGAGCCTACCATCCGTTCCATGGCAGGACAACAGCGCGACACTGAATGAAGATCAGTAGTTCCTTCGCATTCGGCGGGATACGAGTGAAAGTCCACCTATGCATGGTCAAAATTAAAAGAAAAGATAACAATCTTTAGATTGAAAAATATAGATGATAAATTTGAAATGGCCCATTTAATCGAAATTGATAAAACTGTTGACAAAACCGTATGGACTGACTTTTGATAAAATTTTGACAGGCTTTACTGCTCTGCATTTGTATATCTGTGTAAAATGCAGGAAAGAGAATACAGGACATGATGTTGACCTTGATTCCTGACGTGGCTGGGTAATGCCTTTTGATATTATGAATCGCCATTATGAAAACATTGTTCTGGAATAAAATATCTAAAAATAAAAAACTATATTTCGTTTAAATTGTAAAAATTTTAATAAACGAAATATAGTTTTATTGATATCTTATTTTTATTTTATATCAATTGCCTATATGGATAGTGGTCGCAATTTAGTCGATCCTGCATATCATCTTACTGAAAAAACTTTTTCACCTTCCAGTTATTTGAATAATCTCCAAGATATAGTCTATTCTAGGGTCTTTCATACTTCTCATTTCTTTATCTTTTCCTTCAAAAATAACTATCCTTCCATTCTTTTGTAAGGGGTCTGGTATTCACTCATTTGAGCAAGTTCAAATCAGCACCTTCTACATCACTTTCGAGACCATTTAACAGTGAAAGGGATCTGCTCTTCCTGTTTTATTTCTTTTTATAATCCATATGGGTATTAATTATCATTACTCTTTCCATTCCTCTTTTTCAAGTTCAGCTATTACCAACCTGACGTTTTGTCCACCCAATTGAAGGTAATTCAGGCATATATTTTTCTACCGGATATTTTTGAAATAAGAAATTCCATTCCCCCGAATCAAAAGTCCCTTGATTTCTGAAAATAATAATAGTTATACCCAAGTTCAACTCTATATCGATGTTACATCCCTGAAAATTACTTCTTTTATTTCTATAACTTCCTGCAAAGACAAAAGTCAGACTGTATATATGCTTTTCTCCCAGTTTTATCATTTAGCCAGTCCTCCATAAATATTATATGTCATTATTCTTAATTCTTTCCTTCCACAACTAGCATTACACTCATAAATAACAATATTTTCAGTACTTTAGCTTTCATTTCCTTTTTACTTCCTTTCATATCTTTTACCTTTTTCAACAAGATAGCATCTAGCTATCATTCCCATTTTCTTTGATTAATTTGAATTCGTCGATCTTACTCTCGATAAAAAGCCTCGCCTTAAGGCTCGACCAGCTGTCATTCCCACCAATGGATTCCATATGTATTTTCCTTTATACAATCTGGTGAATACTCTCCTCAAACCAAGGATATATATTCTTTTGGATATATTGATTTCTCCTTCCTTTAATATATCTCATCATCAATCCACATCAACATATAAGTAAATATCTTCTGAATTGTCCATAGAGGTTTTCTCCCCATGTTCTCTTCATAAAACTCTATCATATTTTTCAGTATTTCATTGTCTATCTGTTCCAAAAATTCCAAACGCTTAGTATTTCATCCTCATGATCCTATAAAAATTTCATTTTCATTTTCTATTAATGGTGAAATCTTTTATAATTTCCATATCAGTGTCTACATATATTCCTGAATTTTCATACATCATAATGTACCCTTTAGTAATCAGACACATATGCCCAGGTTTTCTCTCATAACATTCCCCTGAAAAATGTATTCAGATGACCTTCTATATCAAAATCTTTTCATTTATTTCAATTATTTCCAAAATCTGGAAGTGTTTTCCGCGATTTCAGACATCGATAAAATATACTGTGTCTTTTAGCATGACATCCAGTCGTGTGCCTATCTCTTTCTGTCGACTCTCTCCCACTTTACTATTTCAAGCTTTTATGTCCCTTCACATTTCCTATTATCTGTCAGAGAAACAATCTCAGGTTTTCATTTCCAGGTATCTTTTTCTATTCCTGGTACCTTATAGTCAACCGAATATTATATACACACACAGGTTAGCTGTGTATTCTCATCATCCCTTCTCCATGAACCTCTTGGAATATAAAAGAGATGAATGAAATAATAGCTTATGAATCGTAAAACTCTATCTTACGTATATTTTTCTATATTTTATTATCATAACCCCAGCAGTATGGAAATAACGATAATCCAAACATACCCAAGATCATACATTTCAGCAATATAGTTTGAACCAATCCTTCCCCTTCATATATGCAACAGGAGTTTAACTGACATGTCAGCTTTATCCCCAAAGAATTTGTTGATCGATGCTTCTGCTGTCTGTGGCTTTAAATCAAATATTCCTGCAATATACGGATACGAACCTGCTCCATAATTTTTGACTTTTTCAGATCTATCGTATATCCCAGCACAAATGTAGCTTACCCCCTGCGAAAATAGAAAATTATACACGATTTGATAAATCAGGAAAATATTCTTCACTTCTTATCGAAACAAGTATCTGATGAAAACAGCACCGTAAATCCTACCAGTTTTGCATTGTTTTTGCTTGATTTTTATTCCGCAAACCTTTGCGTAATACCACATTATAAATAGAAGCTGGGTTAAAAATATATCGCCCTCGCACCTTTAAAGGAATCCAGCAGTTTCACCATAAGATACAGTGAAGAAATAGTAAGAAACTTCCTTTTTGAAGGAATTGATATTAAAAATATCAGAAATCCTATTGTCATTATTGTCCCTGAACGCTCTTTGTAAAGATGGATGGTCCACTCCTTTCAATATTCCTGATCATACCTTCATATCCTGCCTGCGAGTATGACCTTCAGCTGAATAAACATTTTATACAAAGTGCAGGTAATGCAACTATAAACAGAAACATTCCAAAATCAGTATATCTTCTTATTTTTAAGAGTTATACGGCTTTTCAGCTCATTTTCCTTTTCATTTAGAAATGCCTATAAAAATCCCAAATGAGTAAAAAGATACAATTATAAATACATTATATTCCATCCATACATCATTGATAATAGTTTTTGCAAATTTTGTAGCCCATCCAAATTCCTTATGATCACAATATCCGAAATATCCTCGTAAATTAAGAGAAACAGCGTATAGAGAATACCATGTAGAATTCAGCAGTCCAAGTAAATCTTTCCTGTGACAAAGTGTAAAATATACACTCCCCATTAGAAAGAATTTCCAAAAACTTCATTTCCATTGTATCATTTGGAAAGGACAACCATATTTTTAAAAATAGTACGAAAAATATTACGAATACGTGTAAAATTGTAAATAATATCTTATCTTTTTCATAATTTAATTCCTATTTCCTTATTTTTCTGTTATAAATCTTTTTCGCCTTCCAGTACATCATTCCTACAGGAAGCGAAATTAATAATCAATTTTATGCTAACATTCCTTATAGATTTTTGAAAAATCCATATCCTGCAACTTTGCAGAGTTATAATAAACAGCATTATTTAAATTTTTCTGCTAAAAGTCATGTCTGCAAGTTGATTTCATTATGGTAAAGAGCCTGACCTTTAGGATTTCTAAGCAATAAATTGTTATACTTTGCTGTCAATCCGTCTTCTGATACTCCTTTATTTCAATTTTTCGTTTACATCGACATTTTTATATTTCTGACAGATTCTGATGTAAACAACTGCTTCTGTTGTAAACTTTCCCCTTCAAGCTGAAATGGATATTTTTGAGTATCTCTGTACGGAACATAAGGCCTTTATCACCTTTAACTCCATGTTTTATTGTAAATATCAAACTGTGTTGAAACCATTTCCTTTGGGAAATTCCTTCCAATAACTTTTCCGTCAGGATATATTGATAAATACCCCATTCCTGCAATTTCATCATTTTCATACTTTTCCCAATATTTTAAAAATCGTCTCAAGACCAGTTTCCACATATTCATCATCAGAATCAAGACATATAAAAGCTCTCCTCCGCTTTTCTCAACTCCAAAGTTATATGCCCTCTGCTTTCCACCATTTTCGCATGAAAATATCTTATATCCAGTCATTTATAAATTCTTTTACCCTATCTTCTGTTCCATCAGTAGAACCATCATCAACTATAAGCCATTCAAAAATCCCTGTAAGTCTGATTTTGAAGTGAACTGTACTGAGTTTTTCCAAGCAGTTCTTTTCTATTGCAGTAGGTCAAATACCGTAAATTTTCATTTTTCATCCCTTCAGCAGTCATCCGTGACTAACTATTTTATAATCTTTCTTTTTATGCATTTACAAGATTCATTATGTTTATATATACATCCCTGTTTACAAGTAATTTTGTAACTATCGCATGATAAACTATTTTTCAGCCCAAATTTCATCCATGAAATATTTGAGTGAAAGTAGAATATTACAGGATTTACAACATGACCAAATAAGAAAAGTTTCTTATAATTAAAGGATATTTTATATTTTTCTCTATATCACTCATTTCATTAGTGCCCTGAATAAAAATGCAAGTAATGTTGTCATGCCGCTATAGTGGTCCAATCCAGGATATCCAGGGTATAAATATAATATTTCCTGCAAGGTTGAATATCATTGCAAACATTGTAAAGTGAAAATATATATACTGTCTTCATGAAAAATGGAAGAAGATAATCCAGACAGAATAGAGCCTGAACTACAATTCCCGCAAGAATTAACGCCATATAATTTATTGCCTGATGATAACTCGCAGGAAATATGAGTTTTATTCCTTCAGGTGCAAACAGCTGTGCTATAACACAGGCAAAAGAAATAATTGCTATAAAGTTTTCCACACTTTTCGTTATTTTAGGGTTTGTCCTATCTGCCTCATTGCTTCATAAAACTCAGGAGTCCAGCTGTTTACAAATGATCCTGTAACAACTGAAAGAACTCTTCCCCCTGTAAATGCCAGCGTATATCCCCCAACTGTTGCAAGAGATACAAACTTAGCCAGTACAAGTCTGTCACTTAAATTTACAACCTGATCCGTAAGTTCTATAAAAATTAATGGGAGTCCATTACGCAGGGAATACTTTACATAGTTGAAATTCAGCTTGAACTTAAATTTCCCCAAAATAATCCTTAAAAAGAATAGAAAACACTATAAACAATACAGTAAATTTGTAAACTGGTCTCAAAAACTCCCCACTGCAGAGATTTTATAAAGTAAATTGCCAGAATATAAGTTGTAAAAGGCTGACTACACTTCCAATTGCCACCCTTCATATACATTTCTCTTCATTCTGAACAGAGTTGTTGCAAGATTGTTAAAAGCATCGCTGTTGCAATCAGTACCTCACAATTATTGGCGGATAGTAACTTGCATTTGCCAAATCAACAATATAGGAAAAACATTTTTGAGCCAAAGGTGTAAATAAAACATATGTCAGCATTAAATACAACTATAATCATAGTTGATGAAAACATATAGCTTCAAATTCATCTTCATTGTCGTCAGATCCACATATTTCTTCATCTGCATTATAGACCAAGCCCTCAGAATAACCGTAAACAGTGCAGTGATAGGTTCCAATGTTCCAACAATACCAAAACTCCTCCTGGGTAAGAAGCCTTGTTATTATTGGAAGAAATACAGATGACCCCATTTTTGTCACTAAATTCATCAGGGAATAAACCATTGTTCCTTTTAATAAATTTTTATTATCCATTGAATATTATTTTCCTTCCTCTATTTTAAACCTATCAAGTCATGAATTCTTATTATTCCAACTATCATTTTCATTTTCTACAACAGGCAGAACATTTATCTGACTTTTCTATTTTCCATAAGATGCAGTGCTTCAAGTGCCATTGAATCCCTGTAATTGAAATTAGTGAAGAAATCATTATATCCTTGGCCTTATATGTAAAGAATTTTTCCTTATGCTGTAACGCACGTCTATATCTCCTTCAGTAATAATTCCTTTAATTTACTATTTGCCCTTCCATTTTCTGAAATACTATACTGCTCCCATTTTTTCTTTGTAAGAAGAAGCAGAACATTTTCAATTTCTCATTTTTCTCCCACAACAGGCAGTTCATCACCCATATGCATCAAATCAGAAACTGTAAGAAGAAGTCTCTTTCCAAGGCTTCCACCTGGATGATATTTAGCAAAATCATTTTCAGTAAAGTTTCTCATTTTCATAAGTGCAGCTGCAATAGCATCCCCCATTACAAGAGTTGCTGTTGTTGAACTCATCGGTGCTGTTCAAGTGGACATGCTCTTTTCAATCCCTATATTTATAACTATTTCTGCATATTTTTGCAAGTGTGGATTTTTCATTTCCTGTAAGTGCCACTATTTTCCCACCTATTTTTTTTATAGGAGTCAGAATACTTAAGATTTCATCAGAATTTCCACTATTTGAAATTGCAATAACCACATCTCCGTTACTTATCATTCCCAAATCTCCATGCAATGCTTCGGCGGCATTTACAAATATGGCACTTGTTCCTGTAGAAGCTGGGTTGCGGCAATTACCTATAAGTCCTGATTTTTCCAATTCCAGTAACTACAACCTTATTATTTTTCAAACCATAAATAAGATTTACTGTTTTCTCAAATCTGTCATCTAACTTATTTTTCACCTTTTCAAGTTCACTTATTTCAATGTCAAAAACTTTTTGGCTTCCTGAATGCAGTTTATATCCATAGACTTTTTCCTTTCCTTTTTCTTTATTTATTTTTCTTTTCAATTTTATTAAGTATCTTTTTATTTCCTGACTTTTATCTTTATGACATACAAACAGTGCATCTTCCGTATTTACAATAACAATATCTTCTATTCCCTATTGTCGCTATTATTTTTCCCTTTTTCCTTGTTTATTATTATATTTCCTTCTGAATCAATTTCTGAATATTTTTCTGCCCTTATAACATTTCCCTTTTATCCTTTGGAAATATTTCATCAAAGGGATTTGAAACTTCCCACATCATTCCAGCTTATATCAACAGGTATTACAAGAACTGACTTTGTATGTTCCATTACTCCAAAATCTATAGATATTTTCTCAAATGTTTCAAATTCCCCACTGACATAGTCACTCAATGCTTTTCCATAAAATTCATTTTAAATCTTTATTTTCCAGCATTTTTCTATTTTTCAAGAACTTCTTTATGGAATCCATATATTTTTATTTCATTCAGTATAAATTCTGTTTACATGAACATTCCACTATTCCATAAATAATTTCCTGTTCTATATACTTTTTCTGCAATTTCCCTGTTAGGTTTTTCCTGAAACTTTTTTACTTTGTAGATTTTACATTCTTCATTATCTTCTTCTTGTTTTTTTGATTTTTATTTTTAAAATATTCAATATAACCATATCCTGTTTCGGATAAGAAGGCTTAATTCCCAATGTGACAATAACATCTTTTTCAGCTTCTTCAAAAGCAAAGTTAAGACTTTCAAGAAATTCTTTTCCTTTTTATAAGATGATCCGACAGTAGCACCGCCATAATACTGTCTTTGTATATTTTTCTGTATTATTAATGCGGCATAACCCTATACACGCGGCAGTATCTCTTGCCATTGGCTCAAAAATTATATCCAGGTATTTCAGGTAATTCCTTCTTTATAATATCAAGATACGCTATATTCGTTGAAATAAATATTTTTCAGCAGGAAACCAATTTCACAACCCCTGTCTACTGTTTCCTAATCATTGTTTTTTCAGAAACAAGATCCAGAAACTGCTTTTTGGTCTTTCATTTGTTGACAAGGCCAGAATCTAGTTCCGCTTCCACCTGCCATTATTAATACACTTTATCCATTATTATTTTCTCCTGTTTTTATTTTTCAATTTATAATATTATATCACTTTCTCTTAAAAATTTTATGATTTTTATTTGAAATAACATTATTTTCTGTTATATCCTATGTGAAAAATATTTTTAAACTTTCTTATAAACATTAAACCAATATTCTTTTATTCCTTTATTCCATTTTTGTAAGTATGTCATCCTGTATTGTTTCCGACCCATTCTGCCATTTGTAACAGAGTAATTTCTTCATTTCCCTGTTTTTCCTGTAATAACAGCCACTACCTATTTTTAACCTCAGGAATTTTCTGTTACATCAACTATAATCATATCCATACATACTTCTCCCCAGTATTTTTGCTTTTTCCATTGACAAGTACATATGCACCGCTATTTTTTCAATCTGTTTCTGTAATCCATGGGCATAGCCTACCGGAATTACTCCCACCGTCTTATTTTTCCTTTTAAAAATTCCGTGACTTCCATAAGAAACCTTTTTCTCCCTAGATAATTCTTCTTATATTTATTATCTTGAACTTAGCTTCACTACAGGATAAAGTCCAGTTTTTCACTTAAAGGTTCCATTCCATATATTGCCATTCCTACTCTTGCAAAATCATAATTATATTTTTCCCTTGTATTTAAAGAGTAAAGGACTGGCCTGAATGTGTTTAACTCCATATTTTACTTCATTTTTATCAAAAATCGAGACTATTCTCTCATATCTGGCTATTTGCTTTTTCTGTCTCTTTTTCATTTCCAACATCAGAAATATGGGAATAAATTGACATTATATCAATATTTGGAATAACTTTTTATTTTTCTATCAGTTTTTTCTGTCTCTTTTTCATCAAATCCAAGCCTGTTCATTCCTGTATTAAACTTTATATGTACTTTTATTCTTTCTTCATTTTTAAAACACGTACATATTTTTCAAGCTGTTCAAAAATTAAAAATTGTAATTTCAATTCCATTTTTACAGCTTTTTTTCAGTTCATTTTCTTCAATATAATTTAATACCATGACAGAAATTTTTCCCCACCTTGTCAGGAAAAATCCCTTTTAACTATATTCTTAATTTTCAAAGGCTTCTCCAATATATGCTGTTGCAAAATACTAACATCCTTCATTTATCAGTACCGGCAATATACTTTCATTCCCCAGTCCATATGCATCATCCTTTAATCACAAATTACTATTTTGATTTATTTCTTTTATTTTTCCAAATTTCTTTTTAATATTTTCTGTATCTATTTCAAGTTTTATAAGCATTTCATACCACTTTTCTTTTTCTGCTGCAATTTTTAATTTCTCATATTATATCACATTTCTTGTTTTTTTATAAAAATTATTCTTGAAAAACAGTCTTTCATATGTTAACCTAAAAATATAATAATTTTTATGTTACATTGTATGAAAGGAGACTTTTATGTTATTTAGTCTTACACTTATTTTTCTTTCAGGTATTGTACTTGGTAGTATGTTAACCGCCTGAAATTACCCCAGCTACTTGGAATGTTACTTACAGGAATAATTTTAGGACCTTATCTCCTAAATCTTCTTGATCCGAAAATTTTATCAATATCAACTGATTTACGACAGATAGCTTTGATTATAATATTAACAAGAGCTGGTTTGAATCTCGATATAAATGATTTGAAAAAGGTTGGAAGACCTGCTGTCTTAATGTGCTTTGTGCCTGCAACCTTTTGAAATTCTGGGAATGATAATTTTTTGCACCAAAATTTTTAGGGCTTGGCCTTCTGGATTCTGCAATACTTGGAACTGTTATCGCCGCTGTTTCTCCTGCCGTAGTTGTTCCTAAAATGTTAAAACTCATGGAAGACGGATATGGAACAGAGGAAGGGATTCCGCAGCTGATTATGGCTGGAGCTTCTGTTGATGATGTGTTTGTTATAGTTTTATTTACTTCTTTCGTTAGCCTTGCTTCAAATGGTACATTTTCACCACTTAACCTTATAAAAATTCTACTTCCATATTTTTGGAATATCTGTAGAGTTCCCTAAAGTGCCATTTTGACTGATTTATTTCTTTTAAAAAGTACATATAAGAGACAGTATGAAGGTAATTATTATTTTAAATATTTCCTTCCTGCTTGTAACTTTTGAACATTCTCTGACAGGCATAATTGGATTTTTCAGGACTTCTTGCCATAATGAGTATGGGAACTGGTATTCAGGAAAAAAATAGCATACTTGCTAAAAGACTTTCTTCAAAATATTCAAGTGTGGATTGCTGCAGAAGTTATGCTTTTTTGTGCTTGTAGGTGCCACTGTAAATATAAAATATGCATTGGGAGCAAGTATTCCTGCTATTCTACTAATTATGACTGTTATAGTTTTTCCGTATGGTTGGGGTATTTTTTTATGTCTTCTTGGAACATCGCTTTCATATAAAGAACGGTTATTCTGTATGATTGCCTATTGCCCAAAAGCCACTGTTCAGGCGGCTATCGGCTCCATACCTTTATCAATGGGACTTCCTCAGGAAATATAATTCTTACAGTTGCAGTGCTTTCCATACTTATAACTGCTCCCCTAGGAGCTTTTGCAATTGATTTCAGTTATAAGAAATTGTTAAATAGAAAATTATAGATATAATATGAGGCTATTTCAAAATTTTCTTTTGATATAGCCTCATTCTATTTATATTTTTCTAAATCAAATCCCTTTATTTTTAAGTCCATTTTTCTGGATTTTTATTATCCACGCTACTGATCCCTGTATCCAATATAACATTCTTGACCAGTTAGGATTTATATAAATTTCACTATCACTTTTTAATGCCTTTATATTACCAGAAAATAGATTTAATACTTTTCCAAGATTTTTAACGGACCTTTTTCCTAATGGAACTTTTTCCAGATACGACAGTATTTCTCTGCTCCTATACCAACACCCTGTCCCCATTCTGCACCAATTTTTTCACACCAGTTTTTCATCTGTAGGATTGCCAGCTGATTCTGCTTTCCTTCAAAAATCCATTATTTGCAATACAGTAAATCTTTGTTTTTGAATTTACTATTTTTCTTCTTCAAATTTTAAAAGAATATCTAAAAGAGAAGATGGGATACTGTCAATATACAGAGGAAAAGCGAATATCAATGCATCTGCATTATGAATTTCAGACTTTATTTCACTGTCTATTTTACTGGAAAATAAATAATATTTGTTAATTGATGTCCTCAAGTAAAGAACATAAGTATTTTATCAATATTTCAGAGTTACTTTTTCCTCTTGGACTTCCATTTATTATTCCAATTTTCATTTTACTCACTTCCTTAAATAATATTTTCTAAAAACTTACATTAAATTTCTTTACATTCAAATTAATAATTAGCTTTTTACAGTTTTTCAGCTATATTTTTCCAGTTCCGTTAAATCCTTCCCATAAAATATACTTCCAGCAATTTCTTTTTATATCTAATTGTATGATGCATTTCATTGTTTTTCAATTTAAAAAAATGGAAGAAGATAAGGTATACTTCTGTCTAATACATTTTTTACAAAAGGACTGTATGTCCCATAGCAGCATTTACTTATAATTGTTATCTTTTCAGCTTTTGAATAAAAGTTCAGCTAGATTCTCATATCCATCTTTTCAATATACATCTACCAGGATTTTTATCCAGCAGCAGAAACAGCCTGTACAATTTTTTATTTTATTCTCATCAGATATGATTTTTACTTCTTCTTCATTATTTTTCAATCCAATTTTCATTTTTCCTTTCTTTTTCCAATAACTTTCCTTATTGCTTCATTTTCTAATTTTTTCATATATTCTTTGAAATTCTTCCCTATTCATATCATGTATAATAAGTTGTATAAAAATCTACCTCATTCATACAAATTTAGAATTTTATTTTTATATTTACTGTATATTTTTAATAACATGTTATAAAAACTTGATTTTATTATTTCTTCTATTTTTCATCCCATTGCTGGGCATAATTAACATTCAGCATTATTACAATTGATGTCAGCCCCTGTACCAATGCCCACATTGCAATAATTTTATCCTGTATCACTTCTTCAGGCATTTCCATTTTAGTAAATTCTCGTATAGCTTCTCTTTTTAATATGTTCATTGGCATGTTTTAAATCATTTTTGGCATTTTCAGTGAAAGGTCAACTTCATATCTTTCCTTGAAAATATAAAATGATAATATTCAGGATTTCTCATAAAAAACATAACATAACATTTTTCCCTAACATGGCAAGCAGTTTCCATATTATCTTTATACTTACTGCATATTTTTTTCCAGTTCAGATGTTAGAATTTCCAATATATATTCACTCATTGCTTTAGGAGTTCATCCTTATTCCTAAAGTGCGTATACGAGCAGCATTACTGATCACCACATTCTACTGCCAGTTTTCTTAGTGAAAGTTTTTCTTCGCCTGTGTCATTTATCATCTTTGTTCCTTTTTCAATAAGTTCTTTCCTTAAATTTCCATGATGATAGTCTTTTTCATATTCTTTCATTTTTAACCTCACATATAATTTATTTTATTTTTACGAATCTTATCACTGATAAGATTATATTATATAATCTTTACAATGTCAAGATTAATTTTAAATAAAAACTATCATAAGTTATAACTATAATATAATTTTAAAAATTATTTTTTAATTTACATTATACCTACAAAACTCCATGATAGTTTTAATTAAAGCAATTTATATTTATTTTATACTATACTATCATAACAGCATTAGGGATAAATTTCCCTAATTTCCTCAACTATTTTTATCTATTTCTCTTCAATATTTTTCACTGTCCTCTCTAAGTCCCTTCATCGCAACCCTCACATGTACACATTTTTCCTTTGCATAAGGTGCTACTGTTGATTAGACATTTTTAAAATATTTTTCCAGCTCTTCATCAATTTTTCCTTCTGGAATTCCTCTTATCTCAAGTGTCTTTCATTAATAGTACACTATCTGAATATTTTTCAATAAAGGTGTAGCCTGATTGTCCATCATCCATGTCATTTCATTAGGTGGACCTGGTAACACAATTATTTTCTTATTTTTCCTTTTCATAAAAATCCTGGAGCAAGTCCTACTTCATTTTCCAGTAATTCAGAATTTTTAATATCGAAAGCTTCCCTTTTTGCTCCTTTAGCTATATCAAATCCTCTGTTACTGTATCTTTCCACTACTTCATCGTAATATTTTTGAACAACTTCAAGTTCTTCATTAAAGTAATCAGTCACAACTTCCTTTGTTATATCATCAATAGTGGGTCCCAGCCCTCCTGTTGTTATTACTAAATCAGCTCTTTTAAAGGCTATTTCAAGACATTCCTTTACCCTGTCAAAATTATCTCCCACTGTTGTCTGATAATATAAATCAATTCCAATATCTGTCAGCTTTTTGATATACTGTGAATTTGTATTTACTATATCTCCCACTAGCAGCTCAGTTCCAATACATATAATCTCTGCCTTCATTAAAGTCACCTCTCTGTATATAAAGTTAAAAAGAAATGCCTTTTATCTGACATTTCTTTCTTTATTTAAAACTATTTTATTTTTCAACTAATTTTTGCAAAATTGCAGGATTGTTTAGCTATATCAGCTAATACTTTTCTATCTAACTCAATTCCAGCTTTTTCAATCCGTTCATGAATCTTGAATAAGAAAGTCCATTTAATCTTGCTGCGGCATTTATTCTTATTATCCACAATTCTCTCATTTTTCTTTTCTTATGTTTTCTATGCTCTGTTGCGTAAGTCATTGCTTTTTAACAGCTTCATTTGCCTTTTTTTATAATTTGTTTTTTATGGCTCCTCTATAACCTTTTTGCTTCCTTTAATACTTTTTTATGTCTTTTCTTCTAACTATTCCTGTTTTTACTCTTGGCATTTTTCCTCCTTAGTCTTTTTATAATTCTGATTGAACTATCTTCCTGCCTGTCCTGTAGCACTTTTTTTAATTCTTCTTTCTGCTCCTTTTTGGTATGATTGCGTCTTGTCCTAATCTTTTTCTTTCTTTTATTTGATTTTTAGTCAAAATATGACTTTTTCCTGAATGTTTAATAACAAGTTTTCCGCTTCCTGTTACTTTTAACTCTCTTTTTGTCCCTCTGTGTGTTTTTCATTTTTGGCATTTTTCCTCCTTATTTTACTACTTTTTAGGGTGATAACATAACAAATTTTTGAACTTGTTCTTTTCCATATTTCTTTTCGACTATTGCAGTTTCTTCAAAACTGTCTGCAAAAGCATTCTAAAAATCTTAACAGCTGATTCAGCATGCAGTTTTTCCCTTCCTGAAAGTCTTAAACTGATTTTTCACCTTATATTCTTTTTCTATGAACTTTTTAATTTGAGAAATTTTTGTTTCCTTATCGTGTTCATCAATATGAGGCTTTATTCTAATCTCTTTGATGACAACATTTTTCTGTTTCTTTTTGTTTCTTTTTCTTTTTTGTTTTCTCATACTTGAATTTTTCCATAGTCCATAATTTTTGCATACAGGTGGTGTAGCATTTGGTGAGATTTCAACTAAATCTAAATTTTTCTCTGTTGCTAAAGCCAAAAGCTTCATTTACGGATAAAATTCCAAACTGTTCTCCATCGTCTCCAATAACTCTTATTTCTCTCGCTCTGATTTTTCATTCATTCTTGGTTCATCAGATTTATTTGTCCCTTTTATAAAGAACACCTCCTAAAAATTTTTACAATAAAAAACAAGATATAAGAAACCTTGCTCAAAATAGTCATATAAAAACAGACTTACATTTTTTTATGTAAGAATACTTAAAACAACTATATACCTGACTCATCTCATTCACTTAAATGTGATAAAAATAACTCCCTATGGTTATATTATGATGGAAAGGTGAGAAACAACGTTTCTACTTCTAATTTTATTACTCAGTTATTCTACTACATTTTTTCAATTTTGTCAAATTTTATTTTACAACTTTTGTATTTTTAGATTCGATATCTATTTCTTTCGATTGCCTTTTCAACGATAATTTCATATTTTTCTCAGTATCAAATTCAATTTTTATCTTTTCAGAAATTTCATCTGTCATGGTTTCATTACCAACAACTAGAACAATAAAATTTTCGTTATTATTTACATCTATTAATTTCCCAATTTTACTTCATTAATATTATTTGCAAAATTTTTGTACAATATATTTTCAACTATTCTTAAATCATTTTCCAAAGCTGTTTTATTTTTGCTTTTCAACTGGTAATAACTTTTTTCCATTTTTCCTTTAAATTTTCTTCCTTCAAATATTTTTGATAAATCCTGTGCTGTTAAATATTTTGATTTGACAGTTGCTCCACTTTTTAATTTATAGTTTCCTAAGTTGTATTTCTCCATCTTTTTCTCAAGTTTTTCAATTTCCTGCTTTTTAAAGCCTCCTCCTACAACTTTTCAAAGTAACCGTTTTAGATTTTTATCAATTGAGTTATCAAAAACATAATCATTTGTTAATTCCTTTGAAATAAAATTTCTTTTAGAGCTTCTTCCCTTGCAAAAATCATTTACTAATACAGCTGCTGTATATATACTTGGAACAATTACAATCAGACTTCCCTACATAAAAATACTATTTGCTGTCTTACAGACATTCTATGTTTTTGTACGAGAAATACCCACAGAATAAATTTTCTAAACCAATTAATGTTGTCAACATTATAAAAAGACATTTATTATAAATAAATATCCCGCTCAAGAAAAATTTTTGAATTCCATGAGCAATTCCAAATCCTACCACACATAAAGGTGGCATTAATGCTGTTGCAATAGCTACTCCAGGCACTACATTTCCACCATCTTCTTTTGTTTTTCCAATTACTCCCTGCAATTCCACCGAAAATCGCAATTAAAAACATCCCATAAAGTCGGAGAAGTTCGAGCTAATATTTGTGGAGTTACTACATTTATAGGACTTGCAAAAAAATAAAAACTAGAGCTTACTACACTTATTAATATAAAAATACCCTAATCTAAAAAGTGATGCATAAACTCTTTTTAAATTTCCATTTGATAATCCCAATCCTAGCGACTGAATTGGTGACATTAGGGGCGAAATCAACATTGCTCCAATAATTACTGCAACAAATTTGTATTTAATCCTATTGAAGCTATAATCATTGCACAAATCAGAATAAACATTGTTTCCTTCGTAAAATCAGAATCTTCAATAATATTTCTTTTTAAAAATTTTATATTTTTCATTTTTCTTTTTCATTCATTTTATATTGTCTCCTATTACTCACATAATAATTAAAAGTTATCTATTATTATCAATATACACACAAGACACACAAATATTTTTCTAACTGTGATGAACTTAATATAAAAAGATTATCCCAATCAGGAAAAACACTTTAGAAAGTTAGGGTATTTAAAATAGTATTTTTCCATTTTGAGATAATTCATTTATACTTTATTTAGAATGCAGCTACTACACTACCATTATATTTTTCTTCAATATATTTTTAACTTTTTCACTTTGTAATGCTTTTATTAACTTTTTGAATTTTTTTCTTCATTTTCTCTTCCTTTTTAAAACTGTAACTATATTTTACATAAGGTGAGTCTTTATCTTCAACTAGGATTGTATCATCTTTAAATGATAATTTTGCATCTAAAAGCAAAGTTTGCATTAATTACTGCAGCTGTAACTTCTTCAAGTCTTGGTGCCAACTGTTCAGGTGCTAATGCAGTAAACTTAATATTTTTTTAGGATTTTCAGCTATATCTGCTATTGTTGAATCTAATTTCTTATTATCCTTTAATTTTATAACTCCTGCTTTATCAAGTAATATTAATGCTCTTCCACCATTTGTTGGATCGTTAGGTATTAATATAGTATCTCCATTTTTTTAAATCATTTATATTTTTTTATTTTTAGAATAAACTGCCATAGGCTCAACGTGAACACTTCCTACAGATACTAAATCTAAATTGTTTGATTTTTCCAAATTCTTCCATATATGGTATGTGCTGGAAGAAATTTGCATCTAATTCCTTAGTTCCCTAACAATTTATTTGGCTGTATGTAATCGTTAAATGTAACGATTTCCAAATCTACACCTTCTGCCTTTAAATCGTCCTTTACTAATTCGAGTAATTCCTGATGTGGTACAGGTGTTGCACCGACTACTAATTTTTTTCAACTTTTGCAGGCTTTTCTGCCGCCTTTGAATCAGTTTTGCTTCTTCTTTTGCTCCTCCACAAGCTACAAGAAATAATGCAGCTGTAAGTCCCAGTAATAATTTTTCATTTTAAAAATCCTCCTATTTTTATTTTTATATATAAATTAACAATTTATATTCCAATTAAATCTATTATTTTCTGTTATCCTCTTAACCTTTTTGTTTATTCTGTTTTACTATACCGTTTCCTATAAATTGTATTAACTGTACCAGTAAAATAATTGTTACTGTTGCCTGCCACATTAATGTTGGATTTGATCGCTGATATCCATCTATAACTGCAGCATTTCCCAGTCCACCTCCACCAATGGAACCTGCTATTGCTGAATATCCTACAAGACTTATTATCGTTAAAGTAAGTCCATGGATTAGTGATGGTAGTGCTTCCGGTATCATTACCTTAAATATTATTTCATTTGTTGTTGCTCCCATTGCTTTAGAGGCTTCTATAAGTCCTTCATCTACTTCCTTCAGTGCCCCTTCAATTATTCTCGCTATAAAAGGAGCAGATCCTAATGAAAGCGGAACAATAAATGATACACTTCCATAAGATTTTCCTATAAGAAGTCTTGATAATGGAATTAAAAGAACTATAAGAATAACAAAAGGTATTGACCTTGTTATATTTACAAGCAGTACATCCAGAATTTTATGCAATGTTCTATTTGGTTTTACACCTTTAGGCTCAGAAATAACAAGAAGTACTCTATTGGAGTCCTATAATTAATGAAACAAGAGTTGCTATTGCCACCATATATATTGTTTCCCACAATGGAGTCAGCATTGTTTCAAAATGTAAAAATTTTTATTATATCAAATTTCATTATAACACCTCCAATTCCAGATGATTCTTTTCTAGCCATTTTACTATTGTCTTTTATTTTTTTCCTCTTCAGCAGAAATTTCTATTGTCAGATTTCCTACAACCGTGTTTGACAATTTATCTATGGAACCGCCCAGTATATTTATTTCTGCATCATATCTTTTAATTATCTCAGCGATATATGGCTTATCAGCCTGTTCCTCATTAAATTTCAGTTTCAGTCTTATTTTTCCCTCCTGAACGCTCTTTAACTTCTTCCTTTTCTTCTGATTCAAAACTTTCGTGGGAAATATTTGATACAAATTCCTTTGCCAACTGTGTTTTTAGGATGCATAAAGATATCCTTTACTGTCCCTTCTTCAACTATTTTTCCATCAGACATTATTGCTGTTTTATTACATATTTTTCTTATTACTTCCATCTGATGAGTTATTAATATTATTGTAATTCCAAATCTTTTATTTATATCCTTCAGCAAATCCAGTATAGAATTTGTTGTCCCTAGGATCCAGGGCACTTGTTGCCTCATCTGAAAAGTAAAATTTTCCGGATTGTTTGCCAGTGCTCTTGCTATCGCAACTCTTTGTTTTTGTCCTCCTGAAAGCTGTTCCGGATAGTTTTCCTTTTTTATCTAGTAGTCCCTACTATCTCAAGAAGTTCATCTACCCTCTTATTTATATCTTCCTTTTCCATCCTGAAATTTCTGAGGAAATGCCACATTTCCGCCCTACACTTCTAGAATTTAGAAGATTAAAATGCTGAAATATCATTCTGTTTTTTCTGTAATTTCTCAGTTCATTCTGGTCAAAATCCAGAACATTCTTTTTACAGGTATTTCTTCGCCTTTTTTTCAATATGCTCTACATATTTCACCTTCAGTAGGCTCCTCAAGCCTGTTTTATGAGTCTTATCAATGTTGACTTTCCCAGCACCGCTAAGTCCCATTATTCCGTAGATATCTCCTTTTGCTATTTCAAGATCTACGTTATCTACAGCTTTTAAAATCTTACCGTTACGCAGCTTGTACTCTTTTACCAAGTTCTTAATCGTAATAAACACTTCTTTCACCTCTTAATTTTACTTTTCAAAATTTTTGACTTTTCATATTATAACTTGAATTTATATCTATTGCAAGTATATTTTTACTTTACAAATTTATATTTCTACTTAATTTCTCTATTTTATATTTTTCCCATGATACAAATCCTTTTAATATATTGTATTCAGAAATTCTTTACTCTCTGAGTTTCAGGATTTTCAAATATTTTTCTACTGTACCCTTTTCAAGTATTTTTCCATTTTTCATTACTATAACTTCATCAGATATTTCCTTACAAATTTCATTTCATGACTTACAATGAGCATCGTCATTTTTCTTTCCTTTTCAGCTTTCTTATTATATCCAGGACTTCTTTTTACAAGTTCAGGATCCAGTGCAGAGTTGGCTCGTCAAACAGAAGAATATCCGGCTCCAGTGCCAATCCTCTTGCTATTGCAACCCTCTGTTTCTGTCCTCCTGAAAGCTCATTGGGAAAAATTATCCTTCTTATCGGCAAGACCAACTGTTTCCAATACTTTTCCTGCTATTTCTTCAGCTTTTTTTCACATCTGTTTTCTTTACTATTCTCAATGTCTTTTACAATATTATCCTTCACTGTCATATGTGGAAATAGATTAAAATTCTGGAATATCATTCCTGTTTTTCAGTAAAAAGCTCCTTTTTATTTTTCTTATCAATTCCTTTTATCCTGTAAATTATGGCCTTCTATAAGTATTTTCCCGCCAGTCAGTGTTTCAAGATCTGCTATACATCTTAAAATTGTTGATTTTCCACTTCCACTGGGACCCTATCAGAGAAACTGCCTCTCCTTTGTTTATTGTAAAAATTTATGTCCTCCAGTATAAGATTATTTCCAAACTGTTTTTTCAGATTATAACTTCTATTATTTTTTTCTTTCATATCTTTCACCTAAATTCTTATTTTTATTTTTCTTTCTGCATTCTTAAACAGTCTGTCTACAGCTAAACTCAACACAAGATAAATAATAATCGCACATATATATGGAGTTATATTATAATACTGGTTTTGCAAGTTCCTTTGTTCTTTTCATTATTTCCGTTACTGCCAGAACATAAATCAGTGAAGTATCTTTTATAAGGGTAATCGCTTCACTTCCCAATGTTGGAAGAACTCTTCTTATTGCCTGTGGAAGTATAATATACAATGTTTTTCTGCCAGTAGCTGTATCCTAGCACTTTTGCAGCTTCATGCTGTCCCTGATCTATACTTTCCAGGCCACTTCTCATTATCTCAATCAGGTATGCCGCATAATTTATTACAAATGTCAGTACAGCTGCAGAATATGGATCAAGTTTCACTCTATATCCAAAGAAATTTATTAATGGAATTCCATAATATACTATAAACAGCTGGAGCATCAGGGGAGTTCCCCTGAATACCCATGTATACACTGAAAGAATACTCTTAACAATCTTATTTTTCCTGTATATGCCAATGCTCCCAGTATTCCCAACGGGACAGAAAATACTACCGTACAGACATATAGTGAAAATACTACCGGCAAAGTTTCCAGCAGTTCAATGAACATATTTAATGGTGACATCTCTAATCTTTAAACCATTTTTGAATATATTTTTGATATGTCCCGTCTTTTCTCAATTCATCTATTGCTTTTTCTATTTCTTCTATTAATTTTTTTATTTCCTTTTTGCCGCTATTCCCATTTCCTCAATTCCAAAATTTTCATCAAGGATTCTGTAAAGTTCTTTTCCTGCCTGTTTTTCTTCAGTATTTTTATATTTTTGCATATGCTTCATCAACAACTATTGCATCCAGTCTTCCTATACCAAGATCCATAAATGCCTGATCATATTGCGGATATGTTTTCAGTTCCTTAAATCCCTTTATCTGCATTTTTCCTTTTTAATCTTTTTCTTCTCCCACTGCTCTGTGACTGAACTCCTACGACTTTTTCCTTTCAGATCTGCTTTAGTCTTTATTGGAGAATTTACATTCACTATTATTATCTGATTATTACTCAAATAAGGTTTTGAGATTTCTGTTTCTTTTGCCCTGTCAGGCGTTATTGTAAGTCCATTCCAGATCAGATCTATATTTCCACTGTTTAAATCCATTATTTTTGAATCCCAGTTTATAGGCTTAAATTCAACTTCTATTTTTAACTTTTTCTGCCACAGCCTTTGCAAGATCAATATCAAATCCTATTAATTCCCCTTTTTCATTTTTAAATCCCATTGGTGCAAAAGTATCATCCAGCCCAATAACAACCTTTTTGAGGTAACTTATCCTCATTTTTTCGTTTCTTTCTTATCTGTTTTTCCACGCTGCACATGAGTATCGTCATTGCCATCACTAATAAAATTATTATCTTTTTCATATTTTTCCTCCATCTCTATACTTCTTTCTGTAGATTATTTTGTCATTTCACTGATCATCGGTAAATATTTAATAATCAATTTGCCCCTTAACTTCTATAACTCAGAAATATAACCCAGAAAAAGCTCCCAGTTTTTCCTGAGAGCTTTCTATTTATTTAATAAAAGATTTAGAAACATCACAGGTACAAATTCTTATCAATACAACATAAGTCTGTACCTGAAATCTTAAAAAGCACAAACTTATTTACCTATGATGACACATCGCTTCTCTAAATCTTTTTCATTTTCTTTCCTCCTAATTTTTTGTTTTTGTTTTTAAATCCTTTTCTTATATTTATAAATTGATTATAATGGATACTGTAACAAAAAGTCAAATATATAAAATTTACAAAATTCCATAAATTATGTATATGAATAAACTATGTTTATTTTCATTTACTATTTTATTTTTGTGACATTATAAATAACTCAATAAATAGTTTTTCACATATCCTATTTATATACTTTATTTTTTTCAACATAACATCTACAGCTGCTATATAATAATTTTATTGAAAAATATAGAGCTTCATCTTTTTATTTGAAATGCAGGATTATGCCATTCGTAAGGACATCCTGTACCTATAAATGCAAATAGGTCAGGTGCTTTCCCTGATAGAAGGAAAAATCTTCTCCACCAGTTGTCATTTCAGGCACTTTAACATCTGCAAATGCTGAAACTTCTTCTCCTATTAACTTTGCAAGCATTTCATCATTATCCACAAATGGATGTGAGTCTCCCACAAAATTTCATATTTCTGTTCAAAAGCTTCAGTATAGTTTTTTACAACCTGAGCAAATAATTTTTTTATTCTTTCCTGTACAGATTTCTTAAAAGTTCTCATTGTACCTTCCATTACTACACTTTCAGGTATTACATTCCATGTATTTCCACCTGATATTCTTGTTACACTGATTATCGCCATATCAGCAGGAGATACGTATCTGCTCACTATTGACTGAATTGACGTTACAATCTGGCTGGCAGTCACTATTGGATCATTTCCATTTTGAGGTGCCGCCGCGAGTCCCTGTACCGTTAATTTTAACTTCAAATCTGTCTACCGCCGCCTAAGAGGCCCTGATTTTATCCCAATTGTTCCCCAGCGGTAAATCAGGCTTATTGAAATCCTGCAATTGATGAAACTTCTTCCAATGCACCTGAGGCTATCACTTCCCTGGCTCCTGCATTTATTTCTTCAGCTGGCTGAAAAATAAGCCTTACTCTACCCTTCAGCTCTTTTTCCCTTTCCTTCAATATTTTCGCCGCACCTAAAAGGGAAGCTGTATGAAAATCATAGCTACAGGCATGCATCACCCCATTATTTTGAGATTTTGTACGGATAATCTGTCATTTCATTTTATTGGAAGGGCATCAATATCAGCTCTTAATGCAGCTATTTTCCCCTTCTCCAATTTCAGCAACAACTCCTGTTTTTCAAGTTAAAAGGTAAAAATTTTTATATTATGTTCTGTTAAAAACTTCTTTATAAATTCTGTTGTTTTATATTCCTTTCCTGATAATTCAGGATTTGTGTGAAGATATTGTCTGATTTCTCTTATTTCTTCAAGTAAACTATCAGACAAATTATATTTTGTGAAGCTTCTTTTTAACAATTCCTTCGGCAGTTCTTTTTCTGGATTCATTTTTTCATTTTTCCATTTTAAAATTTCCCTTTCTTTTCTACATCAAATTAACAACCACTTCTTAAAAATTCATTTCATCTGCTTTTATTTTTCCTATGTACATTAAATCCTGTAGCCTGCTTTGTAGCCATTATTGTAACGTCTGATATTTGAACATGTTTAGGCTGATTAGCTACGTATAATGCCACATCTGCTATATCTTCAGGCTTTAAAGCTTCCACACCTTCATAAACTTTTTTCGCTCTTTCCTTATCCCCATGAAATCTCACTTCACTAAAGTCAGTTTCAACAATTCCTGGCTGCAATGTACTCACTTTAATATTTTTATCAATTGTGTCTATTCTTATTCCGTCGCTTAGAAAATTTTTACAGCAGACTTTGTGGCACAGTAGACTGTAGCTCCCCATAGGAATAAATTCCAGCTGTAGAGCCTATATTTATTATATGACCGTCATTATTTTCCACCATATTTGGAATAACTTCCCTCGTTACATACAGAAGTCCTTTTATATTTGTATCAATCATTCTTTCTATATCGGCTATATTGTAATCCTGAAATTTTTCCAATCCCAGCGCAAGTCCTGCATTATTTATCAGAACATCTATTTTTCCTGAATTTTTAATTATTTCCTTTACTATTTCCTTACTTTTTCATACTCTGTCACATCAAGTTCATAAATATCAACTTTTACACCGTATCTGCCTTCAATATCATTTTTTTATTTCCTGAAGTTTTTCCTTCCTTCTGGCACATAAAATAAGATTATCCCCATTTTACCAAAGGAATAAGCCATTGATTTTTCCTATTCCACTGGAAGCTCCCTGTTATAAAAATATTTCTTTTTCATTTTACGCTCATCCTTTCGTTATAAGTATTCCCAAATATCAAAAGAAATTTCTATATGTAATCTGCCATGTTCAGTAATTTATACTTATATCCCATGCCTTCAAACATATTTTTTTCTATATAAGCCCTCTATACGCAGTTTTTCCATTGAATGTTTCTATATCATTTATGTCTATTACAGTTTTTGCCCTATCCGTATCTTTATCCTTTACTGCATAAGGAAGAACAAATCCACCTATTCTGTAATTTTTACCACTTCTTCATTTTCTGACATTCCTGTTTCCTTTGCAATTATTTTTTTATAATTTTACTGTCTGTTTCCTGAACCTTTTTCATATGGAATACTGGAATATTTTTGTTTTTATTTACTGCCAGAGTATCTAAAAATTCTATTTTTCCTTATCTGTGTCATTTTTCCGATACAGCCTGGGCATATGCAAGATATGCATAAAATACTCCTCTACCATTATTGCCATTTTTGTAATTTCATTTTCCCATGTATTTATATTTTTCTTCAGGAATCGAAGTAAACACGTCAAATTTATATTTTGCCCTTGTTATTAATACATTTAAGAGCTTATATCCCTTCTGCTGATTATTTAAAGGCCCAAAATTCTGTATAAATTTCCTTCTTCGTTTTTCCGAAAGTTGTAGAGAATATCATTACATCTCTTTCATCTCCCTGAACATTTTCAAGGTTTTTTTACAAACATATTTTTTCAAGCAGTTCATTATAACGGCTTTTTACTGTTTCATTATCATTTTCCCTTAAATATGAATTTATCCTATTTACAATATTTGTTTTCTGTTCCAAATTTAGCGTAACTATTCCACACTTGGTAATTTACCGTCTATAAGTATTTTTATCACTGAAAATATGTTCGATAATTTTATCTGCTTCATCATCATTTTTTTCTAGCTTTATACACTCCGTCCACTCTATAATATTCAATTGGTGTGTATTCTGACTTTGACGGCATTGGAACAAGTCTTGATTCATAAAATGCCGCATTGGAAAAAAATTAATCAGTTTCGGATGCTTTGATCTATAATGGAAATCAAGATAAGACATGACTACATCTTCATTCAAGTTATTTACATAATCAAGCAAAGACTCGCTGTCTGCTAAAAATAATGTTTCCTCATCTATTTCTTCATTATCAGTTTCCTTCTGATCCATTTCTGCTCCAAAATAATTTGAAGGTGGCATCTGATGAATATCTCCTGAAACTATCTTATATTTCCCCCTCATCATGGAAGGCAATACTTCTTCCAGCTTAAGCTGACTGGCTTCATCAAATATTACAAGATCAAAAATTCCTTCCTGCAATGGAAATACGGCACTACATGTATTCGGATCAGTCATTATCACAGGAAAAATCTTTTTGAAAAATTCTACATCTGTTCCTATGATTTCCCTCAATGTGTTTATTTTTCCATATTTTGCATTTTTCTAAGATTATACAGCATTTTTTTATGTTATCTTCTTTTCCCATTGAACCAAGTGCTCTTCTTCTTGTTTCCTGCCAGTTCTTTTTATCTGATACTTCTGGTTATCAATTATAAATTTATCATGCTCAAGCAGTTTTTCCTATATTTACTGAATAATCCCTGTACATTTCACTTTTCACATTACTATTCTGTAACAATGAATAATAATAGGACAGCTTCAGAAATTCTTTCCTGTCTTCAATTTTATTTTCTTCAACATATTTTATAAAATTATTTGCAAAGCTTCTTCTTCTCTTGTTATTTCTCCACTTTTCTTTTCATCGATAAAACTCATAAATCCATTTCTGTTGTCTACAATTTCATTTTAATATTTCAGAAAATTCTTCCAGTTCCTTTTGATATTTTTCCATAATCATGATGAGTAAATTTTTTTATCCAAATATTTGTCATTATATGCAGATATTTTTACCGGAATTTTTTATAAATATCCTCCCATGCATTCTTTTATACTTTTTACTTTGGAATTAAATATGGAAAATATTGAAACCTTTCAGTTTATTTACGCCAAAAATTCTTCAAACTGTTTTCCGTATTTTGAAGTATTATCCTTAATGAAATTTATCATTTTTTTGCATCATTTAACGTATTTGAAGTTTCTTCAAAAAAATATTTCATATGACTGTATATTTTTAAACTTATCATTATATATTCCTTCAAATTTTCTAATTTTATCAATCGTTCCTATTTTTATTAAGCAGTCTATCCACAATATCAAGTATTCTGTAAACTGTGTCAGTATTATTTTTCTCAGTATCCACATGATAGTAATCCTGATATTCTTTTTCCTCCTAGAAGATTCAACATTGCATCATTTACTGTTAAATTAGTATTTTTCATATTTTCCTTCTAAAGATTTCTGATGATTGTTGTATTTTTTTCCTTCAGAGCTTTTATATTCCATTACCGAATACTCATATTTTTGCTTCATCAAACTGTTTCAGTCTTAGGTAGATTTTCTGCAAGGTCTCTAACCCTCTTTACTATATCCCTTCTATCCTTTACAGGATCATTCAGCATTACAGTAAGATCTCCAAGACCAATATCTGTCAATTTTTCATATATTACATCCAGAGCTGTTTTTTTCTCACATACAATCAGGATATTTGCTCCATTCTCAAGGGAATTTGTTATAATTGCTGTCAGTGTCTGACTTTTTCCTGTTCCCGGAGGCCCCTGAATAATTTTATACTGACTGTCTGTCAAAGTTTCTACAACATTCTGCTGACTTGGATCAGTTGAGATTGATGTATTTTTATTCAGCTGAAAATCATCCCTTTCAGATACATTAAATTTAAATTGGGAAAAATTTTTCTGTTAAAGTATTGAAATCCTGTATTATTCCTTCATTCTGGCGTTTAAACAGTCCCTAGTACTCCTCCATAGAAAATAAACGGAGCACTCTTTTCCTTTTTCATCAATTTTTTCAGCATTTTCAGGAAATTTTTCTATTTTAAATTCCTCAGAGTATTCTATTTTCAATTTTTTTGTTTATTTCAGAAAGTATATTTTTTTATTTCATCAAATGTAAGTACACTGTCATCCTCATCTTTTCCTGCTTCATACACAGAAGATAAATCAGTTTTATCATCTGAAAGAAGCTGCATCAGCAGTACTTTATTAATTTCAGCAGTAGAATTTTTCATCCTTTTGAGATTATAAACTCATTCATATCAGATTTAGATCTTGTTATATCCAGTTTCCATATAAATAAAGGAGATTTTCATAACTGATTTTGTCTTATTATTCTGCTTTACTAGAATCGGATATCCCAATGCAAGGCTATTTACTCCTTCTTCCCTTAAAAATATTCATATTTTCATTAAAAAGATACTGAATTTTTCTTTCCACAGACTGATTTTTTCTTCATTTGTCATTCTAATTTTTCATGCTGAAATCTTTTTTGTAAATAGATTCTCAAAAATTTTAGAAAAATCCGGATTTATCTTATCAAAATCTGATAAATCCATTTCTTGCCCTGATATCTTCCAGGCATTGCACTTAGATAAATACTCCTCATTGAACCTACATTCAGTTTTTTTCCACCAGCAGGTTTTAAAAATTAATATTCATATTTAGATTTAAAACCTTCTTCAAATATTATAAATAATATCCCACAGCATTCTAATAATTGCTGTCTGAAGAGTTTTTTCTCCTTTCCTTTTAAAATATTATCCATATTGATTTATGTAATAATTATACTAAAAAGACTGTATTATTCTATCTTAATTTACCATATTTTCTTTTTGTATTCTTAAAATTTTTAGAATACAAGACGCATTTCATACCATACAACTCCACCATGGGTAGATTCAGATACTCCTTCATTTTTTAAATCCAAATTTTTGAATAATAATGTACAAGTGCATCCTTACAGGTTAGAACTACTCCTTTTCTTTTTTTATCTTTTGCATCCTTAATCATTTCATTTAGTAATTTTTCAGCATAACCTCTTTTTCTGTAGTCAGGTAATGTATTAACTCCAAAAACCATCTGCCATTCACCTTCAGGATTATGTAAATGAGGATTTTCATACATTTCATCTGATAAATTTGGGATATCTGTTACCATTCCATTTACAAAACTGACAATTTTTCCCATCTTCCTCAAGAATCCAGAAATAATCAGGATATACAGTCAGCCTTCCTTTAAATGATTCTTCTGTTGCAGCTTCACTTACTGGAAAACACTCTGCTTCTATGGCTGTTATTTCCTTCAGATCTTGAATTTTTTTCCTCTTCTTATATTCATAAATTTATCCTTTCCTGACATTTTTAACTTTTTTACTTTTTTTACCTTTATCTTCTGAAAAATCAATTGCGTATTTCTGTTAAAATTTTTCTTTCAGTTTCTCATTTCTTTAATATAACTACCATGTGTATAAATATAATTTCTAAAAATATACGTAAAAACGGTAATAAAGATACTTTCAAGAAATAATATCCAATTACCGTTCTGTTTTATTCTTTTTCAATAATTTTTATTCTTACTTTTTATCCTATAAGTTTTTTTAGCGTCAATTACTTTTTACATCATCTAAATTTTTCAATGAATATTCATAAATTTTTCCCATCATCATAAATATAAAAATTCCTTTATATATTGTCAAATCAATTTTCCTGTAATCTTTCACTTTAATTTCCTTTTATCGGTTTCTGATTCTCATCGACTATTATTATTCGGTTATCTTTTTAAGATGTGGACATTACTAAACTTTTTATATTCATTTTTAAATAAAGGGTATCTTTGATTTTCATTTCTCTTTCTCCCCATTCTTCTTCTAAAGCTCCCTCTATTTTTTTCAACTTCCTCTATTACCTTATCAACTTTTTAATCCGTATCTTCCTGCAATTTCATAATTATCAAATTCTATATTCTTATAATACAAGTCAAAAATATTCTTATTTCTTCTTCAGTAAAATTTTTCTCCAGTATTGGAAGAAGAATACTTTCCTTGTCTTCTGTTTTTATTAAATTCTTTTCAGCACTTGTTTTTTCCATATTTTATTTCATTTCATAAAATTGATTCAAAAGAAATATAGAGTTATTAGAGTTTTTTTCTCAAATTCTATAATCAGTTTAATCATCTGTATTATTTTTTTCTTCATCTGTACTGAAATTTTTTTAAAATTTTGCAATATCTGTATCAATATATTCCTGGTCAAATTCTAAAAAATTTTTCTAATTTCTTTCTTTTTCCTGAATATATCTGATCTAATACTCTATTTTTCACTTTTGAATTTCGCCTCATTTTGATTCAAATAAAGAATATTTTTATTGAAATCTTCTAGGTTCATATATTTAGTTTCTTTACTTTGCTGCACTTCCTTCCCCATACCTTCCTCTTTTCTATTTTTTCTTTCTTCACTTTTTATTTATACAGGAAAACAATAAAAAAATAAAATTAGAAATACTTGAAATTTTTTTCATATAGCTTTCACCTACTTTTTATATTTTTTTCTATCCTATTGTTATATTATTTTTACTTTTTATTACAATATTATTTATTTTCTGCTGATTTATTTTTATTCGATGAAACCTCTCACTTACCTCCTGATCTTTTTATCTCCTGAAGCTGTTCTACTTTTTCTATTAATTTTTTTCTATCTTTATAGGCAAAATTCATTATTTTTATCAAAAAATTCCCTTGAATTTTTCTGAAAAATATATATTTCCATGACTTTTTATGCCTACTTATTATCTTTTTGTAGAAGGTAATAGACAACCTACTGAAAACCCCCTGTGATCTCCATGATGAATTAAAATCCATCTATTTTTAGGTATTAATGTCCTGTTATTTGAATCCTTTTATGATTTTTGCACCCTATTGCCATATAAGATTTTCTAATCACATTTCTTTTTCATCCTTCTTTTCTGGTCTTAAATGCCATCTTAAATCATGAGTTCCTTCTATTATTCTTTTATTTTCTATTTCCATTTGATTTCATTTTCTCCTCCAGGTTCTATAACATACCCGTCATATCCTTCCAATTTTCTTTTCCAGAAGGATCCAATATTGAAAAAAATAAGATATTGTAGAGTTCTTTTTAGCATTTTCCTTTTGTCCATTTTTTTAGGATCTGTATTATAGTATTCTTCAAATCTTTCAACATAAAAAAAGTATACTTTCCCTGAACTCCCAAATGTGGACAATTTCCTGAGGCACAACTATCCTCTCTTTTTCTGTTTTTTTGATGAATTTACACTACTGGAGGATTTTGATGGTTTGGATATACTTTCATTATTATTCTTTTTATTAGTTTCTGAAAACTTTTTAGAAGAATTTTTGCTATTACTAGCAACTGTTGTATTTTTCTATCTTACAGTTTTATCTTTTCCATGATTTTTTTATTCCATTCCATCTGATTAAAAGGACACATTGTGGATATTTTTCCACTTTTTCTTATTATTTTCAAAATATCCCATTCAGTAGGTATATTTTTTTGTAGTGTCATACAATTTCCTCCCATTCCAATCCAAGTCAATATATCACCAATTTTTGTCTCCTGCTTATCCTCTCCCTTCAGATTAAGTCTGTTTCCTCCAACATTAAAATTATCAGTCCTGCTATTTTTAGATTTTACATTTTTCTCATCCATAGTCAGTTCTGCTTTTATAAATTCCTTTTTCCTCATTTTTCATTGAAAGCCTTGCAGACTGCATCAGATAACCATACACCATTGCAGGTAGAATTTTTTGCAGAATAAAAATTTTTCTTTTCATGATCACACAGGAAATTCCTTTTTCTTATTATCCCTTTTGTATCAATATTAGGATTGAGACAGTTGTTTCACTCTTTTTATATGAACTTCTGAATGCCTGAAAAATTTTACCTCTCAATTCATTTTCTTTTTCCTTTTGTCACCTCTGATTTCATTATTGAGCATTTTTCTTATTACTTTCAACAATTTTTCTTATACTCTTTTCTTCTTCAGCAGTAAGACCTTTTCCTGTAATTATTCCGCTGTTTTTTATTTATATATGGTTTTTAGCTTATTTTTCTGTCTGACTATATATTTTTCGCATCAGCAAACTTCTGACAGGATTTTTCAATGAAGTCTGCATAAAATTATTGTTTACATCCCTGCATACATCGACTAACAGTTTATACACACAGTCAGCATCCTCTACACTTTCTTTAAACTCCTGTTTTTATCTTCTGCTATCCCTATTTCCTTCTGACCCGCATCATCAATACTGACAGTTCCCCATATTTACATTTTATTGTGGAAATATCCAATAATGCAGGATATTCTCCAACCTTTCACATCTGTATTTTTTTCCCATTGCCCTAAAAGTCCAGGTTTGCATATTCCAATTGCACGGCATTTTTTTAAATGGTAAAAATTTTTTTATCATTTATATTTGCCTGCTTTCCTCCCCTTAAAGTTATACTGTTCTGATTTATTATCAGTTTACTATATCTTCTCCTAAGGTACATTTCAACATGCAGTTGTCATTTACAAAGAGTTCTCCCTGTCGGCTTTACTATATTCTGAAAATCATAAAATGACTTATAGAAGGAATAGATATCCATGGAATCGATATTTGCTGAATAATCTCTTAATTCCCTTTGCAATCCTTAAATAATTTATGCATTATTGACCTGTCTTTTTTTCAAAATCAGACTTATCCCTGTAATTTTCATATATCTCATCTATCAGGTTACTTATTTTCCGTATATTCCTTTACTTTTATTGCTGATTTTGGAGGTTATCCAGTCATTCAGAAGAGTAGTCACCCGTATTTCTTTTCCAAGTTTTTTTCAAGCCTATTATACAATCCCGTATCTGTTTTTGAAGGAATATCTATACCTCTTTGTTTTTACATACCATAACAGATAATTTCTGACTATGTTGCTATCTTTATACTTATGGTTATCAAAATACTTTTGTCTCATTTTTCTCCTTAAAATCCTGTCTGAACTGACAAAAATTCTATTATTATATTTTCAATTAACCGCTTTTGAGTCAATGGATACTGATTTATCCCATTTTCATCAATTTCGTAGAAATTTCTGATATTCACTGTCACTTGAATACAGTTCTTTCATTAAACTTATACATTTAATCTTTTGAAAAATCTGAATCTGAAATATAGCAACCTTTATCACTATTTCATCAATATCTTTTATTCCTTTCATATACTTGTCATACTTTTTCAGGAAGTACATTTTTCTACTTTATGGTATTTCTTTTTCCTCTTTTACATCCTTCGAACTGTTATTTAATGTATCCTGTATCTTATCTGTAAATCCTGATTTGAGCTGATTTTCTCCAATAGGTTTTCTATCAGGATATTTTTACATATTTTGCTGAATACTGACTTAACACATATTCCAGTGATTCTACCCTGCTTTTTATTGAAAATTGGATTACTCCACATAATAGATAATATCCTGTATTCTTATATTTTCATTTTCATCTCTTCCTCTTAAAATATCGAATCCCTGCTGTTTTATTACATTTCCTATTTTGTCACTGTCTTTGGTTGCTTCATCATATTTTTCAAAAATTACATTGATATCTTCCTGTTTTTCTTCCAAAACCTTTTTTTGATGTTTTTTGTTTCCAGATATTTTATATAATCGCTATCATACATGTTTTTATCATTGAATTTAACTTGCAGCCTTTTCCAATACAGCTTCCTCAGAATTTACAAATACCAGCTCAGGAGCTTTACTGTTTTCAAACCTGTCTTTTTATATTCTTCATTATCCCAGACTTCTTCAAACTTCTGACCATTAAATACAAATACTCCTGTCTGATTATTTTCCTCAGAAAGAATTCATATCAGAATTTGAATTTTTCCTGTACTATTATTTTTTCTTCCTTTATTTTTAGCCTGACTATTTATATTTTTATTATCCACCTGTACATCATTTTTCTACTACTTTTCCCATTTATTCTACATTGGAATATTTTAGTAAAATTTTCTTTAAAAATATTCCCATCTTTTTCTTTATCAGCATCTGAAAGACCATTATTTATTTTTAGTCATTATTTTTTGTTAAATGCTTTTTCTATATTTTTCAAAACCTTCTTTGTTATTTTCAACAATTTTTTACATATTCATGACAATTTTTCCTAATAAATCCATAAATGATGCTCTCACGTTATGTTTTATAATCTCTTAGAATTATATCTGGATCAGATACATAATCTACATTTTTCATTAAATGTTTTTGTATAAGTTTGTAGCAAGTATAGTTGTATCTCCTATAGCTGCATTATTCCTCTACCTCTAAATTTATATCCGTCTCCTTTACCATTTTTCAGTTCTTCCCTATTATCATATACAGTATCTGCTATTGCTCTCTGATTTGCCGGATGATTTTTATTTCTTTCCATGTTTTTGCTGCTAAACTTGGATTATTTCTATATCTTCTGAATATTTCCTTCAATCTTTTTCACTATAATTAAAAATCTCATTAAAAATTTTTATAATTAGTTTTCACCCCTAAAATGTGCAAAAATATGAGCATAAGCCAGACAATCATCCATTCCAAGTTTTTAAAACAACTGTTTATTTCATCAACTGTTTTTCTTAAAAAGCTTCTTCACTCCCATTTTTAAACATCATTCTCAGCTGCTCTATTGTAACCTCCATGAAAATCCCCCCTTTTTCATGATTAATATTTCTCAAATAATTCTGATATTTCTGTATCTACATCAAACTTTTTCTATCGATTTGTTTATCTTTTTAGGGAGATTTTGATACTTTAAGTCATCTCCTTCTTTTTGTTTTATTTTCGAATATCCTTCTACATAGACATTGTCAATTACCAAATTATTATTTTTATAGCCAAGTTCAATAAAATATGTCTTAAATCCTGACAATTTCCCCATTGACATATCTCTTATGATGACCATATTATTTTTTTATTTCATATGAACTTTCTTCTCGTAGGAACCTCCTGTACCTTCTATTCCAACTGGAATAATTAACACAGCTATCAAAAATTTTATAATCCTCCCTTCACTTATAAAAATTTTAAACAGCTGAATTTTTACCAGTTTTATACATTTCATATAATTCATCAGTCCCCATATCCTTTGCTTTTTCAGTTTCGATATTAGAATATTCAAGATATAATCTTTCTTATTGTCTTTATTTATATATCCTGACTTTGTTTCTTTTTAACGTTATTCCATTGGCAAATTTTATGCTTTTATCATTTATTAGATTTTTCTCAAGTTTGTCTGACTTTATCAATAATTTTATATATTCCGTATAAAATTTCTCTGCTTTAGTTTTTCGCCTAATTTCCATAATACATCTGCATAATTTAAATTGGCTACAATTCTTTTAGGAAACTCATTTAATATGTCCTCCAATATTTTCTTTGACTCTGATAAATTTCCTTTTTTATATAACTCATAGGCGTAGTCATTTACTTGAGTTACATTTTTCTCTGTTATCTCTCTATTATTCCTATTCTCTGTACTTTTTCCTTTTTGAATAACTAACGAAATACAAAAATAAATACAAACATTATTTTCCAGATAATTCCTTTTTCATTGATGCTCCTTCCTTTTCACTGATTTTATTATTTCAACTGACTTTTTATGTATATACCCTTTCATATAGTATCCACCTTTTTCATTATAGAAATATACATATTTTCCAATTATTTTTCAGTATATATTTCCTCAACTTCAACACCATTTTTAATTTATATAATATTGTACTTTCTACACTTGGTTTCCCTTCTTAAATTAATACTGTCATCTTTGGAAGCTGTTTTTAAAAATTCTACCTGTCTTATAGTTTTTCTTTGCTGCTGTATCATTATCAAATCCATAATCCCGAAAATCATCCTGCCAGAAATTTCTTCCTTCAAATCAGTTACAATGTAATTGGTTGCACCAGGTGCAGCTACTACTGACAAAAATAAATTATCTCCGTCCATACTTTCAAGTAATGCCTCAGCATATGCAATTTCCCTTGCTATTACCTTGCCCTTCTTTACAAAAATTGTTTCCCTGTTAGACTGTCCCGACATAACATACGGATATGTAATTATATACATTCCATAATCTTTATTTCTAAAGCTTTCTATTCCTGTTATTTTTTTCATCTTCACTTTCTGCTTCTTTATCATATTTATTTACTATTTTTATAAACTTCTTCCGGTAATTTTTCTCTTGAAATTTCTGACACGGAAATAGTCTTTACTATCTTTACTGTTTCAAAATCATTTATTTTATCCTCAAATTCTGAAAAATTCGGATATTTTGTTTTCATTTTCCCTCTTTTTGAATTTTCTGCCATTCTATTTTTCAATAAATATCTTATCAAAGCATAGTAAATTTATTATAATTTTTCATATATATAATCCACTATTTCTTTAGGAACTTCCCTCACTTCAAGTCTTTTCAGGCTTCTTAGTTTTTTCTATTTCTTCAACACCATATTTTAACAGTTGAAACTCACATCTAAATGATTTAATTTAGATAATCTGCCCTATACCTCTAATATCCTTAATGTTATTATTATGAAGCCACAATTCTTTCAAATTTTTAAATTTAATAACGAGGGTTATATCTTCTATCTGATTGAAATTTATTTTTAAAACTTCTAATTTTTTCAAGTTTTTCCAAAGGTTTCAAATCACTTATTTTATTCCATCTTAAATCAAGTTCCTTTTACATTTTTGTAATCTAAAATACAACTTATTTCTTCCAAATTTTTTTATTTTTCAACTCTATTTTTTTCAGATTTAACATTGTATTTCTCAAGTTCTTTACAACTTTTTACTTTTTGAAACTGACCCGCTGCTTTCATTTTGTTTTTATTTCCTTTTTCTTTTCCATGCTGTTAACTTTGTTACAATTTACAAACAATGTAACAAATAACATTAAAAACAAATAAATTTCTTCTCATTTTCATATTTCCCTCCATTATTTTCAAATCAATTTCCTCAATTATTATGTATCTTCTGCCCTTCATTCTTATTTCTCCCGAAGCTTCTATCCTGATATCCTTTGCTTTTCCAATAACATTGATATTATCTCCATAAATTGCCATTTCCCCTATTGATTCAATTCCAACATAGTCATCCGATACAACTACCATGTTTTTCAATCCCTTATTTACAAAATTTTCTGCTGTCTCCTGCTTGTTTTTGAAGTTCTTGTGTATGAATTTTTTCCATATTCAGTTCCATTTTATTTTTTTATTGACTGTAAGATTAAAATCACTTCCATTAATATGAAAATTTCTTTTTCATAATCACTGAACCTTCCATTTCCTTTATTATTTACTGCCCAGGAAACTTTTGCAAAACTTTCATCTTCATTTGGAAAGTAAACCTCTACCGTATCATTTATTTCCGGAGTGCAGAAAAAAATCCTGTATTTGTCTGAGAATAGAAAAGTCTGATAACAATGGCCATCTCTTTGTTCCATAATCAGAATAAGCCCTACTGAACTCCACCTCTCCTTTTTGTTCGATTATTTTATTTAAACCTTCATTAAAACAACTTCCATTTTTAGCAATTTCTTCTTCAGAAAACACCCTTTCAACCTTCAGCTTCAATACTGCATCCTTTATTTCTTCATTATATTTTTTTCAATATATTATAATTTTTTTATATCTGTTGCCAGAAATTCACTTTTCATAAGATTATTTTTCAAATATATTTTTGTTTTTAAAACTGTCAGTATCATCGCCACTTCCATTTTTCCTCAAGTATAGTCCTGTTAATTGAAACAGAATCACCAAGACTTACAACTTTGTTTGAATAAACTTTATAGTATAAGTTTTTATAGTCTCTGACAATTGAATAATCTGAATAATATTTATTTTTCATTTTTTACATTTCCAGTTTCTATTACTCCAAATGTAATTATTCCCTGCTCCGTAACTATTAACCCTGTCTTCAGGTGTGAAGCCATTCTCACAAAGAATTCCCAGTCTGTTTCATTATACTGGACTATCAGCTTTTCCTATCGGTACCTCAGCCCCCTTAAAATATTTTATCTGTATATCCTTATTACTGCATGTACTGTTTATTTCATCAATTATATTCGCATATGTAAAATTTTTATCCTGAAATACCCTGTATCTCTTTTTCCATTTTTCTATCAAAAAGAATACTGTATGAAAATGCCTCTATAAAGATTAAATAACCTTCACTTCCATATTCAAGTACTTCAAAATAGTCAATTATTCCCTTTGAAAATTTCCTTTTCCCGACAGAAACATCTTCCCTGAAACTTCTATTCTATTTCAGTTTCCTCTTTTCCAATTATTTCTTCAAGCTCACTTTTTCTGTCATTTTCCACTTCTATCTTTTAATTTTGGTTTCTGGTGTTCATTTATGCCTTCTGTTAATTCAAATTCCCTTATGAGATAGTTTTCTATTTTTATTATTCAAAATTACGTTTACATTTCTTCCCTCATACATATTTTCGTTAATTTCCCTATCCATTTTATCAACCTCAACTTCCCAAATATTTTTAATATATAATTTGTCCCGCCTCTTCTTATTTTTATATCAGTTTATTTTTCTGATGAAACTTCTGTTTCAAATGAAGTACAAATACTCCAATCCCCTTTTTCAATGCTTAGTTCCTGGGAAAAAATTCCTTACAAACATATTTGCAAATTTGTAGTCTATATTTTTATTTGCTCGAGATTTAAAAACACCTCCACATTTCTATAATCATTTTTCAAGATATGATTCCGCCCATTTTGTCAAATCAATAATATTTTTATTCTGCTCATATAAATCTGTATTGTTGTCGCTGTTTTCAGGACTTTTCAGCATTTGTATTATTTTCTATATTCGATATGACTTTTCCTGTAACCGTCATTTCAATACTACTTCTGTTATTTACAAAATCAGTATTTTCAGCCAGTCCTATATATATTTTATTTCTATTATTTCATCTTCCCTATGTTTTATTTCCTTTTTTTCACTTTCATCAGTAATTTTTATTTTTATATTTCATTCCCAATCCCCCTCATATATTTTTAGAAAACCGAAACCTCTCCCAATTTTTAATGTTTTTCTACATTTATTACACCAAAAATGATTTTTCCCAGTAATATTTTCACCTTTTACTCCTAACGGCGAAATAAATTTTCCATTATTTTTACTTTATTTCTATTTTCCTTTTTCTTTTTCCCTGTTAATATAAATTACTACTTTTTCCTTTCATATTTTTTCTGATAAATTATCGAATCAGGAAAAAGCACTTTTATTCCATTGGAAAAATACATCAAAACTTTCTTTTTCCTGTCACAATTTTGTCATAATACAGCAGAACCATTATCCTCTTTTTCTTCTTCCGTCAATTTTTAAAAATCTGCCATTAATTCATCTCCAAAAGACACCCCTTCAATATCCTTCAATATCTTTTTCACAATATATATCTATAATTGTCGTTCCTGTAACATAGTCTATTTCCCTGAGGCACATTAGTGCTTCGTGAATAAATTCTTTTCTAATTTCCTTATATTTTTCTTCTTCTGTTTCCTGAAAGATTTCCAAAAACTTGAAAATATGCTATTAAATCTTATAAACGGATTTATCTTTATTTCATTTTCCAGCCTAAATTCATTCAGAAAATCCCCGATTAATCTCCAAATACGGAGAATATCCTCTTCCGATATAAATTTTATATTTTTCCTGAACCTGCCCATAAATATTCGTAACCAGCTTTCCTACTTCTAATCATTCAGATACCCCCTGCATCTGAATTCCGGTACCCTCAGCTGTATTTCACTTACTATGAAACTTAGCATATCTTCTGTATAATTACTTTTTCAATACACTCAGCAAATAAATTCAGATTTATTTTCTCATTATAAAAATAGTTCAAAAGTCATTTTTTATAAATTCATTGCAATTATAGGTTTCTATATTTTCCAGGACATTCTTGTCTATATTTATTTCCTTAAGAAAAAAATTCTCCTTTATAAATTCATAATCTGAAAAACTTTTATATAGTTCTACTTTACTGTTTATCCTGTTTTCTGTTCCTGCATTTTCTTTAAATCTATCTGTAAAAGCTTTCTTTCCTGAAATTTGTAAAAAGAAAAGTATTCTGGCATTTTTCCAGCTCTATTGAGTTATCATTAAATTTTTCTGCATTCCTGGATAGATTTTATGAGAATACATTCCATATATTTTTCCAGTTTTTCCTGCTTATTATATGAAGATCATTTAAATTTTTCAGAATAGCAGTACAATATATCTCCCGTTCCATTATTTTTCTACAAGTATTTCATTTTCATCTTTCTTTATTACATATTCAAATGAAATATCATTTTTCTAGGCCTTACAAATATTGAACTTATTATCTTCTTTTCTTCTATATTCCATAACAAAGTTTTTGTTAAACAGTATATTTTCCTCATAAATTCCAAACTCATACACTGCCTCATCCCTGTTTTTCCTTTATTTTTTCATATAATTCCTTTGTCATCTGAAAATCATATCCCTACAACTTTTTATTCTGTGCATACGTTTAAATAGTGCCATATTTACAGTCTGCCATTTTTCCCGTTCAGTTTAAAAAGCTTCATACAATCTTTCAATTTTTCTCATATCTTCTGTCATATTCAAGAACAATTTTCATTCCATAATTTTTCTCCGGCAACATTTATCCATGCCTCATATTCTCCCTGGACAATATCTTCCAGCTGATTGTAGAAATATCTACATAAACTTCATTTAAATAAAATTCATCTTCTATATCTGTCACACTATACTTTTTTCCATAACAGGATGATAACTTTCCCTGAAACCATATATTTTCCTCATTATCAGAAAGTATTGTTTCAATGACATATCTCTTTGATTTTTATTACACTATTTAAATATTTTTCCTTTATCTCAGAAAATCTTTCATCTATTTCTTTTTCTCAATTCAAAAGAAACTTTCCCTTATTGTTTTACCTGCCAGTTCCTTTTCAAGTATTATCGTTTCCTTCTCCATACCTTTATTTACCCCATCCCTTAACTTTATTTTTAATTATATCATAAATTAATTTTTTTCTTTCAACTTATTTTTAATTTTTATTTATAATTTTTCAGTTATTTATGTGATATAATTTAAAAATAATTTACAGGAGGTCTATTATGAAAAATATACAAAAATACGGGGATAAAGGGATATACAAGATTATACAGTGGTGAACGTGTGAGTAAAAACGCATATAAGAGTTGAAACATACGGAACATCTGATGAATTATGCTCATTGCTTGGATCAGTTGTAGCAAAAATGGAAAATTATCCTGAATTATCTGACATTAGAAAAGAATGTATCATTATACAGCATCATATATTTGATTGTGAAGTGATTTGGCAACTCCTGGAGAGTTACGTCCTTACAAACAGACAGAAAAAAAGATGTAGAATGGCTTGAAAACAGAATAGACGAATATCTTCCACAGTTACCTGAACTTAAGCATTTCATTATTCCTGGAGGAAGTAAGATTGCTGCTGAATTTCATATATTAAGAACCTTTTACAAGAAAACTGGAAAGAAGAATAGTCGCTCTAATTGAAACAGAAGAACATGTTAATGAAATTGGATTAAGATACATTAACAGACTTTCAGATTATTTTTACTGCCGCCTGTCTTATAAATGTCAGAATAGGTGTGACTGAAACGATTATTTACACGTAGTGATGTGATTTTAAATAAAAAATCAATTTCTACAGTGTTTAATAAACTATATCAAAATTATAAAAACAACGATAACTAAACTTTATCATTTCCCAAAACACAACAACACAAACACAACCACCAAAAAAACCACCCAAAAACCAACCACAAAACCAACAACAAAACAAAAAACACCCCCACACACCCCAAACCACCCACCAACCCAAAAACCAAAACAAAAAACACACCCAACCCCAAAACCACAAAAAAAACCACACAACACAAACACCACAAACCAACCAACAAACACCCCACCACAACCCAACCCACCAACCACAAACAACAACACAAAACCCCCCAACAAACAAACAACCTTCAAATATTTAATTCATTAATTAATTCCCTTTACTTTCTATAGTAAAACTGTTTTAAAGAAATTAAAAAATAATATGAAAAATTATATAGAAAATTTTATTAAATAATTCTATTTTCCCATATATTTCATTCCCTATTTTTCATTTTGAAACAGCTCCCTTGTGTATTTCAATATTTTATAATTATTTTTCCTCATCATATAAAATCATCTATTTTTTTAAATGAATCAAAAATATTCTTATCATTACTATACAGAACTTTTACTTCATTTGGTTTCAATATAACATTTATTTTTCTTATCGGAAATTGAATAAACTTCCTTTTTATTCAACTGATTTTCATAGAATCCAAAAAGTTTTGGAACCTGAAGACTTACCGGATAAGAATCTCCTGAATTATTCATTATGACAATCATGACTTATTTCCATAAGCTACTTCATATGAAATAAAATCAGTGTTAGGCCATTGTGGATTTATATCTTATTCTGATATGTTTTTAGCCTTTCTTTTCCTCATTTAGATATTGCTGTGTTTCAGCATCAATTCTTCCTTTAGTTTTAGGATCATTGTATACTTCAAGAACTCTGAAATTTTCCATTTTTAAACAATTCCTTATTTTCACTTCTTACCTTTAACAATGTTCTATAAAAATTCTCATTTCAGCATTTTCCTTGACAGGATAAGAAACTGTTTTTCTGAACTTCATTTATCTGAACAATTTCAGGTGGAAGATTTCTAAGTGCATTAATATCATACTTACTTAAATCATCAGTTTCATCTTCGTAAAGGTGCATAATCATCCCATAACATTGGTTTTCTGTTTCTAGGAGAATCTGCCCCCACATTCCTTTTTCATCTCCATAATATATTACCGGAGTAGCAGGCATTGTCAACTGAACAGCAATTATTCTCTTAAAGTTTACTTATTGCATTTCCGTCATATAAATCCGGTCTTATGTTTTAAATATCCCTGATTCGACTGATTGTTTCTGTCAAAAACCCTGTTTGATTTATAATTCCACTGAAAATTCTATCTGTATCAAGCGAATCTATATAAACCTGTGTCAGATTAAATCTTTCGCTTGAATATTTATTATAAATTTCATTCATTTTACTCGCAAACTCTACACTTCCAATTCTATAATTCGAGTTACTGTTTATTGTATATTTTATCATATTATTTACAATATTATAGTCTGTTCCGCTATCATAAAGTCCGGCATCTCATATCATCAACAAAAATTTCTGGAAAAATTCCCTACTATCAGAAGATCCTTTTTAAACTTTTTCAGATTTTTCTGTTATTTCAACAATATGTGGCTTTATTCTTAGCATCATAATAAACATATCTTATACCATCAATTCCGTCATCATAAACATTTTCCTTAAATGTTTCATCAGGTCCCAGAACCCATTTTTTCAATGAATTTTCAACATATTCCCTTGCCGCCTTTGAAGATAAATCAAGCTTTGTATTTTCCCCGTCCTTATACCATTTCTTATAATCTGAATTCATTCTGGCCAAAAATTTTGTTGAAACTGTATCGAGAGCCACTTCCATAACAACCTTCAATCCTTTTTTATATGCTTCCTTTATAAGACTTGCAAATTCCAGGTCAGAATCTGTCCAAACCCAAGTAGCTGTATCAGTTAAATTTTCTTTCAGAAGATTTTCTTTAGCGGCAGGATTATAAATCAGAAGATTCAATTCCTTATCACCATTGTTATTATGTACTTTACCTTGTATATCCAGCCCTTTATTTGTACCAGTCTGCTCTATATATCCAAAATAAGGGTCTACATGGTTAAAATATATTGTGTCGTATTTATGATTTGAAAGGGAATAAAATGGTGAGGAAATTATAATATATTCCACTCCAAGTTCCTTCAGATAATCAAGTTTTTCCTTAATTCCCTGAAGATCTCCTCCATAATATCTCGTATAATTCTGAACATCATTCAGTGCATCTTCTTCCCATTCATTTTTAGTTTCATAATTTCCATTCCATTCATTTACAGAAAAAGGATATGGCGTTGTTCCCCATTCAGCAGCAACAAGGTCTTTTTTTGGAGTACCTGACCGTATTTCTCCTTCAGGCTGAGCAAAATCATCCGTTCCAAATTCATTGAAAATAGGATCATTATCCACATTACCATTTCTAAAGGAATCTATATATATCTGATATCCTACAGATCCTCTTGCCCATTCTGGAATATATGTCAACTTATCTGATTTTTGATATTGAAATTTCAATACACTATTTTCTGAAGTTGTTGTATTTTTTCCCATAAAATATTTTTACTTTACCATCAACCAGTTTAAAAGTAATATCCTCTTACATTATTTGGAATTTCAGCAACAAATATTTCATTTCCCTCATACTTTCCAATACTTCTCATCATTTTTCTCCCACCATTGTATACAACCTGTGCAGAATAAACATCATTATTTTTTTGTTTTCAGTATCAGCCTTACGTTATTTCCATTAACAATTCTATAATCAGGTGTTTCCTCATGAACCAGTGAATTTATATCAATGATATTATCATCCCTCTGACTATATTTAGTAGGACTTTTTATCTCTTCTACAGCACTTTTCTTCTGTTTTTATCTTCTTTTTCAGAATTACTGTTTTCATTTTTTATCCGATAATGTCTTTTTCAACTTCAACTGATGTTTTTCTCAACTTTTTGTACTATTATTGGTATTAGTATGAATTTGCCGTAGACATTATTATACATGCCAATATTACTAATTTTTAATTTTAAAGAATTCCATACTTCTCCTTTATTCATCTTGATTTCTCTTGCCTGCCGCCAGACAAAAAAACTGTAATTTTCCGTTTTTTCTATTTTTGTCCTTCCACTTCCCAGCTTCAGCAATTTTACGATTTCTTGAATTAATAAAAACCTTCCTGTCAATATCATCTAAAATACTGTTTTTATTTTCCTAAGGTTGCTCCTGTTGTAATTATATCATCAACTAAAGTATTTTCTTATTTTTAAAATCAAAGTCACTCCCTATCCTGAAACTTCCCCTGATATTTTCTTCCCTCAGTTTTTCATTTAACAGCTTATGCATTTTTCTGTATTTTTACTCTTTTTATTTCCACATAGTTTACATTCAGCTGTTTTCAGAATTTCATCAACCTGATTGTATCCCTTTCACTTTTCCCTCTTTTATTTATTGGAACACTTACTATAAAATCTATTTTTCCTTCTGAATAATATATTCAAACTCTTCTTCTATTAACCCTGCAATTAATTTTTGCAAGATTTTTTCTTCCTGTTGTACTTATAGGGAAAAATTAGTTTCTTAAACTCTTCATTATAGTCCCAAATATAGTAAATGTTATTTAATTTTCCTCAATTTCTTTAAATTTTAAAAAGCCTACTTTCTGTTTTCCTCTGATACTATGCCGCCCCGACTAACTCCCTCCCTGAAATTATGTCCTTATTTTTAAATATAATTCCTTTAAAAGTTGAAATTACCTTGTCAACTATATCCTCTATTTTTTTACTAGTAGTTTTTAATTGGGCTTTTTGACCTTCTCAATGACTTTTTGCCGAGTACATTTCAGTATAACCGCAATTCTGGCATATTTTTAAATAAAATGTATCAAAGAAATTTTTGCTCCAGTCAATTTTTAGTAGGCAATGCAATTGACTTTACCTCACATGAGGTTGAGCCACATTTTAAACATTTTTCATGATTTTTTCATTTTTCCTTCTCACCTCAAAATGCATTTTTATCCAGTTTATTTTATTATTACCTAATTTATCTTTTTATTCCTATGACATCATATCTTACATTTTGTTTCCATTTTATATTTTTTATAAATCTGTGAAGAAATCATTATTTTTTTCCAGTTTTTGCCCGTCAATTGTTTCTAACGGCTCACCAAATTCAGCATTTTTTTCTATATCTCACTTCTACAAATACAAGTGTTTTTTCCTCCTCATCTGTAAAAATAAGATCTATTTCTCCATATCTTGTATAAAAAATTACTTTCAATATATCTCATTCCCTTTTTAATCAGATACTTTTTGCCAGTTCCTCAAATTCAAACCCTATTTCCCTTTTCTTTTTCATTAAAAATAATTTTTAACCCCCTGTTTTTATCCACCTTTTTTTCTGATTTTCCTTTATTATTTTTTCCTTCAGAAATTTTCATCCTGACTTTTCATCACCTAATATCTTTTTCAGAAAAGATTTACGGTGATATTTACAAAACCCTTTTCAAGCAATATTTCACGATGTAATTTTGTTCCATATCCCTTTGTGCTTTGCAAAAGCTATATTCTGGAAATTCTTTGTCCACTTCCAGCATCATTCTATCTCTGGTCACCTTTTGCCACAATTGATGCCGCCGCAATAGACAATGATTTTTGCATCTCCTTTTATTACTTCTTCCTGTTTTCCCATATACCCTTTTTATTTTATGATTTCCCATCCACTAGAACCACATCAAATTCAGCTTTTTCCACTGGCTGATTGCCTTTTCTCATTGCAGAAAAAGTTGCATTCAATATGTTCACTTCATCAATTTCCTTTTCATCAGAAATCCCTATTCCAACTATGCATTTTTCCATTATAATTTCAAAAAGTTTTTCCTCTCTGTCAGTTTCTTTTGAATCATTTATTTCATCAAGTTCAGAAAAATATTCAGGAATTATAACAGCTCCAGCCACTCACTGCTCCGGCGAGAGGTCCCCTTCCTGCCTCATCAACACCTAAAACTGTTCCCTCGTATGTTTCGTCAAATTCCCTTAAACTATTCATTTTTTCTTCCATCCGTTAATCTGTTATTTCATCTATTTTTAAATCTGATTTTTAATGCCTTCTGAAAATCTTCCGGTATTTCTCCTGTAAATTCCATTGGATGCCCTGTTATTGGATGTATAAACTCAAGCTTATATGCGTGAAGCATCTGCCTTTTTTCATTATCTTTTCTTCCGTATACACTGTCTCCAAGTATCGGATATCCAAGATGCCTCATATGAACCCTTATCTGATGCGTCCTCCCTGTTTCAATATTTACCTTTACAAGCGTAAATAGGTTATTCTGGGAAATTACCCTGTAATTTGTTATTGCGTTTTTTCCCTTTTGTACATCATCAATGACAGTCATTTTCTTCCTGTCATTTTTATCCCTTCCTATTTGAGTGACAATTTACCTTCACTTTTATTGAGTTTTCCCTTTAATATTGCCAGATATGTTTTCCTAATTTTCTTTTCCTGAAACATTTCTGTAAGTGCAGCATGAACTTTATCATTTTTCGCAATTACAATAAGCTCTACGTGTCTTATCCAGCCTATGCACTATACCTGGCCTTATTTCACCCATTATCTGATAAATCTTTTTATATGATACAAAATGGCATTTACAAGTGTTCCTGAATAGTGCCATGTGCAGGGATGAACAACTAGCCCAGCCTGCTTATTAATCACAGCTATATCAGAATCCTCATAAACAATATCAATTTTTATATTTTCAGGTTTTAATCTCGTTGTTTCAACTTCAGGAACTTCAATTATAATTTCATCATTTTCTTCGATTTTATATGAAGATTTTTGTTGGTTTCCCGTTCACTGTTATATTCCTGTCTTTTATCAGCTGCTGTATTCTCGTTCTTGTAAAATCTGTCTTTTCCTGATAAAAACTGTCAATTCTCTCTCAGTTTCTTCATCAGGAACATCTATTATTAATTTTTGATTCCATTCTAATTTTTCCTCGCCATTTATCTTTTTAATTTACTTTTCTAAGACTATTTTTGGCTATTAAGCCACATAACATTATAAATTTTTCAAACTTAACTTTCATCATCACATTTCTGGAAAAATACTCATTTTTTCTGAATAATTCCTATTATGATGATTTCTTATTAACAATGCAAGTTCAGTATCTATATCCTTTTATTTTTCATATCCTCTTTCAGCATGTTCCTCAATCGGTGTCTTTATTTTTAAATTTATGTAGAACCCGTGTTATCATTGAAGTTTTTCCTTTTCCACAATCATGAAGAAGTGCAAGCTTCAAATATATGATTTTCATTCTTTAAAGTCGTTTCACTTAATTTTTATACACTTCCAGCGAATGAAACTTTATCATATCCGCCATTTCTAAAAATATTTTTCTTTTTCATCAGAATCAAGTATTTCAATAACTTTATTCATAAAATTTTTCATCAATCTTTTGGAAAAAGTACTCGATACCTTTTCTTACAATATACATATTTTCCTCATTTCATTATACATTAACATTCTTAGATTTTTATTTATTTTTCTTTAACGACTATATTTCCATATAATTTTTTCAAATTTTTTATATTTTTTTCCTTTTTTCCCAATTAATCTACCTTTATCTCCTTTATTCACATAAAAATAGAGAAATAATCATTCTTTTCTATTTTTCTACATCTTCAATTACTTCTTCAAAAATCTTCATTTTCAAAATCATTTTTCCAGTTCATCTGAAAAATCACCTTCACTAATGTCAAATACTCTCCAGGCAAGGGTTTCATATTCCCATTCAAAAATAAAATTGCTCATTATCCGCACCTGTTGTGGAAGAAATCCATCTCCAGTAAAATAAAGCTTTTCCTTCCCTATATTTCAACTTTCGATTTCCCTCACATGATTTTTAAGTTTTTCACCTTTTTGATGTAAATTTCTTAAAAGTCTTTTCTTTTCCTGACAACTCCATACAGTTTTAAATTTATTTTTTCAACAGTATTTTTATAAGTTTTTCCGATACTCATAAATATAATGTCTTTTTACTATTAATTCAGGAAATTCCAAAAATGGAAGTGTTTTTCAATTTTCAGTATCTCAAGTCCATCTATTTCCTTATATCCAAGCTTTTCAAATTCTATATAATGCTTTGAATTAATATAAAGCAGATTTTTCCTTTAGCACTTACATCCTTATCTGTTCTTCCTGCCTGCTGAATTCCTTTAAAAAATTTTATGCCATTTTTTCGAGTAATTTTCTAAATTCAGATTTTATACTTTTTTCATTCGGATTTTTCATCAAAGGAACTGAATTTTCTCCCATCATATGCAATATAAAATATATATCCAAAATATTCAGTATTTTTTCAAAATTTCTTATTACTTTCTCAATCTCTTCCATTTAATTTTTTCTCCTACAAAATTCAAATACAAAAATTCAAGATTTTTAAAGTATTATCAATTATATTTACTGTTTATGCCTTTTTATTTTTTCAATTATTTCATTTACTGTATCAACTTTTATATCCTCAGGAATATTTTTCTTCACCTTTTAAAGTCCCAAATCCCCATTTACAGTAAACAATGTCCACTCCTGAATTTTTGCTGTCTGCACATCAACATCCATATTCCGACATAGAGTATTTCCTCTTTCTCATACCAGTTTCTTCAGAAATTTTATCAATTCCATAAGAAGAGGGTTTTCTAGGGTGCTCTTTATCAGAAGCACCTATTATATCAACAAATTTCCATTTTGAAAGATTTTTTTCAACTGTATCTAATGCCAGGCTCATGATCCTTATTTGTCACAATACCTGCCTTTTATATTATTTTTCTTCCAGAAAATCCAGTAATTTTTCAATTCCTCCATACAGTTTCACATTGTAGTTATAGTGTTTCCCATAATGTTTTCTGAGTATTTCTTTCATCACTTCAGGTGTTATAGTATTTTCATCATATTTTTCCATAGCAAAAACTTTATCTGCAATTCCTGCAATTCCCATTTCCAATTAATCTGCTGCATTCTGTAGAGGTATATGTTTTTAAATTTCAATTCTTCAAATGCAGAATTTACTGATTTTGCAATAGCTTCCAAAGTATCTGTCAATGTCCCGTCCAGATCAAATAAAACTAATTTATATTTCATTTTTTTCCACCTTTGTTATTTCCAATATTAACTTTCAATTGTTATAATTAATTATAATTTTCTACTTTAAGCTTTTTAGTATTTTTCTTAAAATAAATAGACAATTATGCCTCTGCTGGAATTATATTCCCGTCATCATCTACTGGATTTCCTTCATCATCCACTTTTACAATCTTTATGTTATCCAAATGTCCTTTAAGACTTTCCTTGAATTTGTCAATGTAAAGTCTTCTATATTTTTCTCTTTCTTTTTTCTTCTTCAGTTAATTCCTCTCTTTTGATAACTTTGTAAATTCATTTATACTATTTCATCCATCACCATTTTCCTTTCATCTATCTATATCTATTTTTATAAAGTAAAAGCTATTTTATTGTACCATATATTCGATACCTTTACAACTTGAGAAACTCTATTCTATTATGGTATACTTTGGATAATAAATTAATCAAAAATGATAAAATCAATTATGCTAAAAAGTAAAAATTAAAAATAAACTAGGAGGTTTAAATATGTTCTGTACTTTAATTTGCTGTATGGACGGGAGATTTATAACATAATCAATGAATATATCAGGAAAATTATCGTTATGAATACGTAGATACCATTACCGATGCAGGTCCTGTCAGTAAAATTGTCTGCATGATGACTATCTTAAATCTGTGGAGGATAAAATTGTACTTATTTCAATAAATAAACATAAATCTGACCATATTTTTCGTTGCCGGTCATAGTGACTGTGCTGGTTGTCCTGCTGATGATGAAACACAAAAGGATATATAAAAATCTGTTGCCATGATTCACGAACACTTACCTGAAAATAGCTGTAACAGGTCTTTTGTCACAGAAGACGGTAAAATGGAAGTTCTTATAGATTTTGTATAAATTTTTATACTTCCAACTCTAATCATGAAAAATTCAATGGATTTACAGGACTTTCATCTACAATAATTTCACTAATGCAGATGAGGTCCTGTTGACATTCCTGTATTTCCAGTTTCTGCCACCTTTTCTCCATCTGAAACTCTTTGACCTGCAACAACATCTATTTTTACTTAAGTGGGCATACCGCACTTTTTATTCCGTCACTTCCTTTAATTTCTACAAGATTTCCATACTACCTCTTTTTCCAGCAAAAGTTACTATCCCCTTATTCCAGCATATACAGGAGTTCCTAATGATACGGCAATATCCACTCCCCTATGAAATTTTTACTGATTTTTAGGACAGGATGATTCCTATTTCCAAATTTACTTGTTATTTTTCCAGATTTTACAGGCCATAAAATTTTTCCAAAAATTTTTTATTGTTAATATTTTCATTCTGAATATTCTGAATTCTTTGAACTTCCTGATTATCTACAATATTCTTTACATTTATATTTTCAATTACATTTTCTTTTATACCAGATTTATAGTTTTTTCTATTTAGTCCATTAATATTTTTTCAAATTTTCATTTGTATTAATATATGTGGAGTATCTTTTATCTTTGATTATTCTATTTTCTTTACTGTCTGCAAGTTCTTCTCCTGTTATTTTTTATTATTCCTGCACCCTTTTTCTACCTTATTTATTTTTCATCTTCAGCTATTTCTTCTGCTTTGATTTCAGATAATTTTTTCTTCAGTATTAACTGTGTTCATTAATCTTTTCTTCTATATTTTCTGTTATTTCTTCCCCAAAATATCCACTATTTATACTAATTATCTGATTTATCTGAAAAATATAGAAAATAGCAGTATAAAAACTATTATAAAAGCCCTGCTATTTTTTTCTATATCATATTGTGCTTTTTCCCTGTAACCCTAATTCCTGCCCCCATTAATCATTTTCTTTCCCCTTTCCAGAATTATTATTTCCCTCTTATTTTTTTCTATCTCTTTTCCTTCCTGTCATTCTCTCTTTAATCTTTTTCATTTTTCTTCTTTTTCCCTGTTTTTCTCCTGTAAACTTCTTCTTTTCACAATTACGTTATTTCGCAGATGATTATTTGATTTCCTATTATTTCCATCCCTTCTTTTATATCTTTTCCGAATATTTCTATCTTTTCTCCATTACTTATACCTAAGTATATTTCCTTTTCAGTAACTCTATTTTCACCATTAATCAAATAAATAAAAATTTTACTCTCATTTCCTTTTTTTCTTCTGAACTACTGAACTTACTGGTACTGTAAGAACATTTTCCCTTTTCTGGTAATACAGATATATATCAAATATTTCATTTAATTTAAAATCTCCAGCTGAATTTACTAAAAATTCTAAAGTTTTAATCTTTTATTCCTGTATCATTTATTTTTATAAAGTGTTGCAGGAACTTTTTCCTCCTTTTACCATCATATTTTCTACTTCTGCCCTATTTCCTGCATTCAGATATTCGTTCCTAGATAATTTCACAGGATCACTTACTATTTTCATATCACGATTTTTACTAATAAAACAACCGGAAGATTTTTACTATTTGTTCCTCCTTTTACAGCATTAATTTTTACTATATATCCATCTACAGGACTGACTACATTTCTCTGAATCAGTGCATCATCTTTCCACAATTGTATTTAGGTCATCTTCGATAGCTTTTTATTTTCCCCTTTTTATCTGTCTGTAACTGATTTTTAACATCCATTCCAAGTTTGTATTCTTCTTCCAGGAATCTAAGCTGTGATTTTTCCCACAAAATTCTTTTTTATCTTTCATTTGATTATCCACATCATTTTGTTTTATAATCACTGAATTTTATTATTACATCCTTTTTTTACTTTATCCCTTCTTTTAAAAATATATTTCATCAATTCCCAGCTGAATATCAATTCCAATAGCTATTAAATCTTTTGCTTCAGCTTTTCCCTCATTTTTTTCAAATATCTCAAGATTTTCCTCCTACCCTTTTTCCACTAAAAATTTTTCTATTTATTCTTGGGGTGCAGGTACCTATCATTAGTAAAACTACAAGAATGAATATAGAAGGTAGCAAACCATATAATACTGTCTTTACTATTTTTTCATAACTCATGTTCTCGTCAAAATATGATACTTCATTCAAATTATCCTCATATGGAAAATACTGTCTTTTTCCCAGATACAGCTGGTCATCCCTTCTTCTGAGCAGGGGCATACAAAAAGCCCCAGTTATTCATATCTGTATAGATAAAAATCTTACTGTATCATTTTGTATTGTATCTGTATCATTTTGAGTTATTATTCCTTCAAATTTTGGCATTATTTCTTCTGCATCCTCTTCCACATAATCTGATTCATTTCTTTATAAATCATTTCCTTTTTGAGCTCATCTTCTGCATTATGTAAATATATTTTAAAGCTCCATTGCTGATATCGATTTGTCTATATATCCTACAAGAATATCAGCTTTTCTTGAAGTTTGTAATATCACAAATTTTTCTCCATCATATTTTTCCACTTTCACTGAATAAGGTACCAAAGGAACTTCATTTTCAATATTTACATCCATATGGCCAAATCTCTTATAATCAAGATATTTTGATAGCTCCGTCAAGACAGTTAAGTTTCAGTTCATAGTCATCCCTATGGCTTAACTCCTTGTATTCTATCATTTTTCCTGGAACGAATTCCTTCAGTACTTCCTGAAAGGTGTTTATCTTCGTAGATTGACCGCTCAATTTTTATTAAAGAATATTCAAATAACAGCCCTTCATTATAATAGGTATTTAAAAATTTTTCTTAACATTCCATATATATCTGATTTTACTATTTTTTCTATTTCCTTTATTGTAAATACTTCTTCAGGATAATCTGTTACTGTCTTAAAGATTCCCTTTCTGCATTATATGAATTTCCATGACTTTAACTGGGTATATGTAAATCATTTACTTTTTCATATATTTAGGTACATCAAATTTTGTTCTCAATCTGCTGTCAACTGTAAAAATTCCTTTTTCATGTTTTCAGCCACTTCCCATAGCATATAGAAATTATTTCTTATTTTTCTATATTCTTCACTCATTTTATTTTCAAATTTTGCAAATCTTTGTTGGTATAATTTTTCACATTTTCATATTCCTCATCCATTTTTCGAATATTTTTCTGTCCCATATTCATCAATAACTTATAAATCATATCATTGTCATATTTTATAAGTTCATCTATGGATATTAACCTGTTTTCAGAATACTTAGCTGCAAAATTATTTTTAAATATTGCATTATTCTATATGTAAGATTATTTCCCCCAAAATTTTCATCTCCATTTTCAAAACTTGTCTTAATATCGAGATGATAGGATATTCTTCCATTTTTCTATCCTGTATTTACATGCGGCAAGATCTGTAGTTCCTCCACCACAATCTATTATTAGGGCACTGTACTCTTTATTTTCAGTATTTTCCCTTTTTTTATCTGATTTTCTATTGTATTATAAAGTACTGCAACTGCTTTTCATCCATCGCATTTTTCTTATTATTTCATATTCATATACTTTTTCTCCTCCAGTTTCCTTTTGTAAAAATCTCCTGAAACATATCAAGAAACTGCTCCTTAAGTCTCACAGGACTCGAAGCATGAATTTTTAAACTTGCACTTTAAAAGCATACTCCGCCCTCTCCACTACATATTTTTTAAATATGCCTTTATTATTTCCTTTCTTTTTACATATGCCGTATTTCCAAATCCATCAACAATTTTTCTTCATCTTCATGATTATGAACCCATCTCTTAAGACCATAAAAAGTGTCCCATTTACTATATAGTCATTCATTTCAAGTTTTTCTGAGCACATCATATCCAAATGAATATTTTATATTTTCTGAATTACTGCAGTCATCTACATAAGCCAGTGTAGGGAATTATTTCCCTGCTGTTTTCTTTTCTCCATCGTTAAACTTCACATAATTTATTTTCATTTAATTTTATACTGCCATTTAATATATCATTTGTAGGAAGATTTTTACATAGTTACTGTCTCAGATATGCCCCCAATGCTGTATTTGCTGTTCCAAAATCTATACATAAAATTGTACTTGTTTCTTCAAGTTCCCTTACTTCAAAAATTTTCAATATCAACTTTATAATAATCCAGTTTATACGGATATGTAGGTAATTCATTCTCATTTTTTATGTTATAAAATTTATTTATGAACTTTTAATTCAGGCTCTTTAAAATAATAATGAAAATTTGTTATTTTTTTCAAATTTTCCACTCTGAAAAATCTCTTGTCAGACACTAAATAATAAGAATCTTTAGATTGTAAATCCTTTTTCAAGCTGAAAAATACCACATAAATAATTATTTGCATTCACTAGAAAGCATTTTGCACTGCTTATAATCAGGAAGTATTATTTTTATAATTATCTTCCCTTGTCAGATTCAGTTCCTTATACATTATTATTTTATGAGGTATCTTTATTTTATTTTCGTGATGTATCCTCGTACTTAATTTGTCATCAAACAAAGCCTGCAAATACGACAATCCATTTTCATTATAAATATTAATACAGTAATCAGGTTTTGCCCTCTGTATTTTAAAAAGTATATTTATCAAATCTTCCCTGTCAGGAGTATCAGCATATGCCTCTACAAGTTTTTTTCATCCTTTGCAATCTGATACATTTCATAGTATGATTTTTTTCTCAGTTCCTCTTCATAAAAAGTCTCATTTTTCCCCTAATTTTAATTTATCAAATTCTTTTCTCCAGTTCTTCTATATCCCCTGTATCTCTACTTCTTTCCATATTCATCCCCTTTTTCAATTACCCTTCTTATTTTTTTCACTTACATAGTCTTTTATACATCAGTTCAGGATAATAAAATCTTTCCAATGAATCCATAGGTCTTGATTTATTTAGCATAAAATATAGTAATGCACACAAACTGTATACATCTGTTCTTCTATCAGCTTTCCGCTTTTTGTGAGTACATTTCAAGTGGTGAATATCCAGGAGTCCATTTTGAACATCCCTCTATTTTCCTCACTTAAGTTTTTACCTGATCCAAAAATCTATTATTTTTATATTGTTATTAGTATCCACTATTATATTTGAAGGCTTTAAACCCTATGTATCACATTTTTTTCCCTGTGTATTTTTTAATGCTTTTTATGATTTTTTTAAAAATATTCCCAATATTTCCTCTTCAGCCAGTTCATTTTCCAAAATATACTGTTTCAGGCTTGAACCTTACAATATTCCAAAAGCATATATTCTGTATTATTTTCTGTAAAAATAATCTATCAGCTCCACTATATTTTCATCTTTAAATTTTTCTTATCAGTTCTGATTCCTTCCTAAAAATCATTTTTATCATTTTAAATTTACTTTTTATATTTTTCCGTAAAACACTTTGTTATCCTCGTCTCTTATAACAATATTTAAAGGAAAACATTCCTTTTACAATATATTTTTCTATTATTATATAACACCATATAAATATTGGAAAAATTACTTTCAGCTACATGTTTTTATTATCTTGTATTTATTTTTTCAATTTATAATTTAATGGTAACCTGTTCAATTTTATCCTTTCCATTCCTAAATATTTTTACAGCTGTTCTTTTTCCAGCTTTTTATTTCCATTACTGTCTCTTCCCAATATTTCCCAGTTTTTCTGAATTTCCTTTCCAGACCTTCTATAGTTAAATTTTTCTTTCATCCTTCCATTTTTCATTTTTTCCCAGAGTTTTTTCTAATATTTTTCTGTCTTCTATTTTTCGTTATTTCTTTATCCTTATTTTCTTCTATTTTATCTATTTTTCCCATATCTATATTTTTCAGAATATTCTGTATCTATTTTTCTGTTTCTATGCTATTTTCTACTTTTTAGAAGTTTTCTTTCATTTAATTTTATTGGAATGGTCTCTGTTATTTCTAAATTATTTTTATATTTCTATATTTTCAGAATATTTTATCTGTTTTCCTGTAGCCATAAAAAGAATAAAAATATCATCATTACCATTAAAAAACCCTAATGGATTTCCTATACTCTACATCTCTATACTGATCATACGAAACTGCTATTTCTTCATCTTTTAAATTCTCCACAAGAATTGATAAAAAGGAATAACCGATTTTTTATCTTTTTCTTTCTTTTTTATCTTCAATGATAGAGTTTCTTCAACAATATTTCTATCTTTGAAAGTTTTTCCAGCATTTCACAAATTTCATATTCATCTATCAGTTTCCAGAACATTTCTGTTCCTATAAGAATATAATCATTTTCTTTTTAGAATAACTTCCTTTATTTTATCTCCGTTTAATTCTTCAAACAATTTATTTTCTCTGAATATTTTTAACTTATTTCTTCCCACATTACCTGCTATCAGTTTATTTCCTTCAATCATAACAGTTAAAATTGATATATTTTCCAGTTTATTCCTATTTTCAGATATATTTTTCCATAATTCCTTTATAGCCCTCATTCAAAAAAATTTATTTATATTTTCCACTGAAAAACTGTCATTTTTAAATATTCCTCCACTACTTTTTACCACTGCTGTTTTTAGCCAAATTCTTTTTTTAAAGAATCAACCTTGACATGCACCACAATCCCTTGTTCCTATTTGAAGAAAAAGCTGAAAAAAAGTATCAGCCATTCTCTCATATTCTTCAAAAAGAAGGTGGTGTACTTATTTTCTTTTTCCACAAATTCTCTCCCAATTTCTATTCCTATTTCCAAAACTGCCACCATTTTTTTATTAGTCTGGATTTTCTTTAATTTTTATCTATTCTCTGTTCATCTTCTGTATTTACATCTGATAGTTTTTATATTTTTCTTTAGCCTGTTCGTATTTTTTTCTCAGCCTCTTTCCAGTTTTTATTTTTGATTCCTTATCTCCTTCTTCTTCATACAGGAAAAACTTCCGATCTTTTTATTTTTCTCTAAATATTCCAGTTTTAGCTGATTATTAAAATTACCTTCATTTTTCAAAAGATTTCAAAGATTTTCTTTGCTTCTTCATATTTTGAAAATACTTTCTGAATATCTTTTCAGAACATACATCTGATCCCCTTGTATTTCAAAAATTAGTTGCACTTTCAATATCTCTCGATATTTTTCTCCCTTTATTCTTTTCCTGCTCTATTTCTTCTTCTTTTAACTGAATTTCCAGTTTGACTGTTCCGACTGCTGAATAAGCTCTTTTTCCTTTTTCACTTTCATATTTTATAAAACTCCTGAGTCTGATTTATAAATTTATCTACATTATTTACATTGTTACTGTCTTTAAGTTCCTGATACATTGTCCTTGCTTTCGTCAAAAGTGACAGTGCTTTCTGAAGGATTATTTGATGTTATCTGGTTTTAAAACCCTCCCTGTACCATATTATTTGCTGTCTGTAATTTTGCCATCTGTCTTGAATTAAGTTCCTGTATTTTTAGTATCTATTTCCTGACTCTTCACAGTATCTCCAAGAATCTGATAAGTTTCCCTTGCCTGATAGTAAGCTTCCCTTGACATATCCACATCTGAATGCGACAGTACATCACCCCTGTTTTCAGCCAGCAAGGCTCCGTTATACGACTGCTTTTCCTTTTCATTTATTTCCCTTATTTTTTCTTCCATACTTGAAACGTAATCTGCTCTTCCATTTGCTAAATATATATCTGAAGCCATTTTATAGTTTTCTTTAGCTAGATTATAATTTCTGATGTAAAAGGCTGTGTCACCTGTTATTTCAAATTTTTGGCTTCCTTCAACTTTGAAGTTGCTTCTATCCTGCTATTTATTTCAGAAAGAACTTCTTCTGTATTTACTTCATCCTCTCTATATGTATTCTGTTCAAGACTATATTTTGCTTCCTGATATTTTTGATGCTTCTTTCATAATTTCCATTATTGAAAAATTCATTTCCTCTCTTATATCACTGAAAAACCTTCTTTAATTTTTCTGTATCCTTTATCTTTACTTTTTGTTTCTTCTATTTTTCATCCATTTCTTTTCTTCAGTCATCTGCATTTAAGAAAAATCCTATTACACCTCTGCTTTTAGGTTTTAATTTCTCATATTCTCCTATGACCAGCTCCAGCTCCTTTACCGAATTTTCAAAATTTTTCTTTATAAGTTCTTCTTCCGCCTGCTGTCTCATAAACTCGTCACTTTATTCATAATATCTTTCGTTTTCTTTACTTGCCATAATGTTAAAGTTAAAATTATTAAAATACTTGTATTGCCACTCATCACAATTTTCATAAAAATTTCCTGTTATTTTTTCCATTGGTAAAGGTTCCGCAACAGCTTCTATCCCCACTGCAGCAAAAGTATAGTTTTCCACATTATCCCTTAAAGTTGCTATAACTTTTTTCAAGGGAAACTAACCATTTTCTTACCTTCATCATATCTCGAAAGCTCCACTTCCATTTCTTTTTCATCAATATTTTCCCAAAAACCCTATTGTTGTAAGGCAAAAAGTGTCCTTTTCCTGTAATATTACAGGAGTTTTCAGTATATTAGGTTTTATTTTCCCCATAATCCCCTATTGCCTGAAGTAAATCATTCTCTGTCTATGATATTTTCAAATCCCCTGTATTTAGAGCTTCTTCTCCACAAGTAGCTGAGCAACTGTGTCATCACTGCTCTGTGAAATTACATATCCATTCCTTAAATGATAAAATCTCGTATTTCCAATATTTCCATATAACAATGCATTATAATTGCTTATTACAATAAGAAGTGAAGTGTGCATCAATCGAATATCTTTCTGTTTCAGTCTGTTTTTCCCTTACTTTTAAGTTTGCATACGACATTATTTCATTAATTATTTCCGTATTAAATCCTGGGTGCAGCATAAATATTCTATTGCAGATTCCACTGCCAGCCTTGCTGCCACATCTGCACCCTTCTTCTTCATCAAAACCGTCTGCTACAGCCCATATAGCATAATTATCTAACTGGACATACCCAAAATAGTCATTATTTTTATTTTTGTACCTGTTTCACTGAAAACTGTTGTAAATTTTTGCTTCATTTTTCTCATTTACCCTGCTCCTGATTTCCCTTTTATAATACCTCTTTTATTCGATTTTTGATTTTTCCTTATTCCAGTCAAAATTTTTCTCCGCATAAATTCACAAAAAAATAAACTTGCTTTTCTCCTATCTCAATTAAATTATATGCCTTTAATTCCCTTGTATCATACAACGCTTCATTATCTATGTATATAAGACCATTTGCCTGACCTGGCGTTATCATAAAATTCTTTTTGGGATTATAGCTTATCGAGCAGTGATTTTTTCTTGAAATTGAATTATCCCTGTTAACTGAATATCCATGTCATCTCCCGACCCAATAAAAATTTCTTTCACTGACTATACGGAAATCTTTTTCCCTTTTTCTGCCCCTTCAATACATGTCAGCCAGCCAACAACCGGATCGATATTAACATCTTTTGACCAATAGGCCATTGTTTTTATCATCATCTTCCATTTCTTCAACCAGATTTATTTTATCTTCCTTTATTTTCCAGATCCAGTCCTTCAGATTTACAGTATGGACATACAGCATATCTTGAAACATCATACATATGTCCATTTTTACATCTATCTAATTTCATTCTTTTTCCCCCTGTTTTTATCCTCTTATATTTTACTCATTATTTTTAATAATAGCTTTGTTGTTGCTAAATATAATATCTCCTGACTCTACCTTTACAGGCGTATTCTTTTTTTAGCTTAACTTTTCTTTATCCCTTATTCTCTCAATTCCACTGCCATTCTGTGAACCTAAATCCTCATAATACCAGAGACCATTTACCCTATTTAATATTCCATGTGCCCTGCTCACGAGATTTCCATATACAGCTTCCCCAACATCAATATCCACCTTTATTTCTAGGAGTTTTTCCTATATAACAGAAGTTGCTCCCTACCTATTTTCCACACTTTAATATCATAGTCATCACAATTCTTCAATATTATATTTTCCAGTCTGATTTTTCAAGCTGTTCAATATCTTTAACCTTTTTCTAAAAATACATCATGTTCTTAGTTCTTTCATTTTTCATTTTCCCTTATTTCATTTTCTCAAATTTACTTTTTCATTGAATCTTTCCACAATAAGAAGATACAATGTTATTGCTATAAATATAAAAATTGAAACATACATACTTTTTATAGAATATCCTGAAAGATGAATATACACAAAAGTCATAAATAAAATTATTAAAATAATACTGTTTTTAGATTAAAAATTTCTCTTTTACCCTTTTGCTAAAAGTATCCGTTTTTTCATATTTTTAATGCCCTCTATTTACCGACTATTCCATCATTACTTTTATTTTTCTGTCATTCCACCTGTTGTTTCTGACCCTATTTACCAAATTTCTAAATCTGTTTAAATTTCCCTTCTGATTACAAATCTTCTAAATAATCTTACTGGATTAAAAAAATACAATATATTTTTCATATTCCCCCTATTGAATTTTTAACTATTTCTTTTTCATCTTAAAAAATCTTCAAAATTTTCTTTTCTATATTTTTCTTATATTTCTCTGAATTCTTCCTATTTACTTTTATCAATATTTTCCACATTAAATCTGAATTAAACATATTTTTTATATCATCAGGCATAAAGGAAAAGTACTGAAGTATTCCTATATTCATTGAAATTTCTTTTTTCCTTTTTATCAGCCTTTCAAATCTTTGACTCTTTCTCTTTTATCGTATTCTTCCCTTTTCTGTTATCTGATAATATTTCATATGCTTCAGAAATTTTTCTGAATTTTTCTGAAGCACTTTCATTATCAGGATTTCTGTCTGGATGATACTTAAAAGCTAATTTCCTATATTTTGATTTTATTTCATCTATTTTTGAATCTCTGAAACCCCTAAAATTTCATAATAATCTTCTTTTATCCTTTACTACTCCTTTCAAATTTATTTACCTCTTTTATAAACCTCTTTCACTAACTATTCAATCGTTATTTTTTAGGAATTATTCTTTTTCTCTTTTATAGTTCTTTCCTCCCCAAGATTTTCCAATATCCTTAAAAGATTTCTCATAAAGCTCTTCATTAGTATAATCTTCATTTGTATTACCCTAATTTTCTGTTTATATATGCTGTTATTACTTCCCTTTCAATAATTTTCACCCTGCAAACAGCTATTATAAAAAAATTAATATCAAATATATCAAGATTTTCCTTTTTAGAAGCTTCCATACCCCATAATTTTAATATTTCCGGATGTAAAGTTCCCTTTCTCATTTTTGGAAGAATATTTTTACATTTATTATTTCAAGCAAATTGAAATCTCTTCTCAAATCCTTAAAAATCTTTATAATCATTTCTCAATTCTGCACCTGTTCTAGTTATAAACCTAGTTATTTCTATTTCATTATCCAGAATTTTTTTCTTCCTCTGTAAGTATAAATTCTCCTTCTTATATAATATTTTTTTATCTTTCTATATCTGAAATAAGCCTTAATTTCAATATATATTTATTTTTCAACCTCCGGCATTGGAAAAAAATATAATCTCTCTCATTCTATAAATATTTTTTTCCCATATTTTACTATTCCTCTAGTTATTTTTACTTCTCTTTTTCTGTATCACTTACTATTTCAAATCCTTTAATTATTCCATTTTTTCTGTCCATATACATGAGATTCAGCATTTCTTCAGGATTATCCCTAAGTAAGTCCAGTTCTTTTTTATCTATCAGTTCTCCCCTTTTAAATATGGGGTATCTATTTTCAAACATTCTCTTAACCCCAGTCTGTATTGTATAGTTATTTAACGGGACTGTCTTTGAAAATATATCTTCTCAAAGACATCCTGTTTCATTTGGTTATGCCTCCTGTGAAGCGTAACCTCCTTCAATTGCTACTTCTTTTTACCTTTTTCCTTTTTTCTGTTTGATTTTCAGAATAAACGTACCTGTACCTGCCTGATTTCCATATTCTTCAATATAGTCCACCACAAATACATTTGTCATGTCAATTTTTCTTACCATCTGGCCTGCAGAAATTATTTCCAGCGAAGCCTGTCTGTAAGCATCACTCGATTCTGACGGTACTAGCGACCATCTGGCAACCTTTCTTGTGTCATCTTCAGTGTCTCCACCCTGCCGCCGCTAAAAATTTTTCCCTTTAATTTCAAGTATTACGCTTAGGTCTGTCGCACGTGCATTACTGTCATCTGGAGTTTCTGATATATACCTGACATCAAGAATACTCTCCTTATCCAGTAAAATTTCTTCAGTTTGTCCCTTTACATTAAGTCTAAAACCCATTAACTACCTCCCTTAAATATTTATTTAAATTTGTTGCAACCTATTTATTTATTTCCACCTGAAGATTTTTAACATTTCCTGCAAATGTTATATTCAACTGGCATATACTGTTTTCCCTCATCTATAATATGTGACATATCGTCACCCCTTCTGCATAATCCCGTTAACAAACTTCTCATCTTTTACCCATATGGATTTTTGGCTTTCAGGATGTGTACTGAAAAAGAAATCCAGCTTGTCTTCCTTAAAATCTGTCGTTATAAATCTCAATGTTCTCTATAAAAGTTGTTGTTAAAGTCTTATATAGCGGTTCATATATTCCATCACTATTTTGACAATGTCCTAGCCTTATAGACAATAATATTTCTTATTTTCTCTTTTTACATGTGCTGTATCTGAAGAAAATATAAATCCATATCCAAACTGGTTTTATTTTGTCTTTAATAGTATTTGTAAACCTGATATTTCCTTTTGACATAGTTGTTCTGGTCTTATAAGAGTTATCCTCAGATTCTATATCAAACCTTACACCAGGATATATTTGTGAAACTGAAGTAAATCTTTCCCTTAGATAGTTAGGACATTGGTATGCTCCTGTAATTCCTGCTGCCACATATGCTCCATCTATATATATCCCTTCAATCCAGAATTTCATAAGATCTTCTTTTTCAGAAGACAGTTTCACTCCATTTTCTTCCTCGTACTTCATTTTATAATCCAGCAGTACTCCTGACTTATCCTTTGGTATTATTGTAAAATTTGGAATTACAGGTATTACATATTCTGAATAGCTCTGATTTTTCCAGAATTGCAGTTTTTTCCATATATTTGTCAGGCCTTCCACTGCAAGACTGTTAAATGTTGTTTCATCATTTCTTTCAAAATTGAAAAATATCTGTACCTTATATTCTCCTAAAACTGTCATCAGGTTTGTTAAAGTTTCCATTGTATTTTTTTCAGGTTTTCTTCATTCTGTTTTCCCTTAAATCTTTCCCTTATTTTTCTTTTCCTTTTTATTTATATCCAGATCTACATTTGGATATATCCCAAAACCATATTGTATTTTTTCAAAGTCATTTTTGCATTGACAGTATTAAAAAGCTTTTAATCTCTCTTTATTTCCTGTTTTAACAAGCATTTTCTGATTTAATATTTGTTACAAGCAATTTTGGTTTCATTAAGAAAGTTTTTGTATTATATTGCTCAAAAACATTTTTACACCCTAAAAAGCTTTTTCAATTAACGGTTTTTGCAATTTTAATGAAATTTTCCTGTCATCCTTATAAAAAGCTCAAATAGTTATTATAATTTTTACTTCCTGTTCAGGTTCAATATTTACAATACTTTCTGCCAAAGGTACAAATGTTCTTACAACCAGATCTTTTTATATATTCATTTGGTTCTTCAGTGACATTTTCATAATCTTCCTTAAATGTTGCTGACTAGGGCATTTGTATTTTTATCCTCTGTAATTGTAAGTGCATTTTGATTCTTCCTTCTTATATTCGATTACTTCCAGTTCCCCTTTATTTCCAACCTTTAACATTCCAAGTTTTTATCTGATCTGATTTAAATGTATTTTCATCGTAGCCTAAAAAGAAGTCTGGTTTTAATATCTTCAATAGCCAAAGGCAGCATACCAAGGACGTTACTGTAATTATGTGATGCTTCCTCAAATTTTTCATTAAGCCTCGTCACCAAGCTCAAATTTCTGCGGATTTTTCTTCATCAAGTTCCTCATATTTGTTATAAATATATGCAATTTCTTTTTCTAGTCTGCTTTATATCCTCAATTACCTTTTTCGGTGAAAGTAATTCCCAGAATATTTTTCAAATTTAAAATCAACATTCTTATTTCCCTGTGACTTTTCTTTGCTTTCTATAAGCGTATTTAACATTTTAAAAACGTATTTCCATTGTCTATTTTTATCTCATTTATTAGTTCATCCGGTATTCCTTCCGGCCTTTTTAAAAGATATTTTTATACTTTGTGTAGCTGAATTGTAATAACTGTAAACTTTTCGGTTCAAATTTTTAAGAAAATCATCAAAATCTGATACTAAAAAGATATTTATTAATTTCTATTATCCTTTCATCAGAAAGTGAATCCATATCCTTTACTTCATCAATCAATGTCAGTAAATCCGGCTTTTTCAGGATTTATTTCCTCAAATAGAATTGTTCTGTTTGTCTGTGTAATAATATTTTTATTATTCATACTCAAATAAAAGCATTAAAATATTATAAATATTTTATACTTTTCCTCCCCTTTATTTTTATAAATAGTTAAAATTTTAAATTAACTATTATTAATTAAAAATATAATACACTTATTTTTAAATTTTGTCAAAGTAAAATATTATTTTTTAATCTATTTTATAAAATTATTCTGAACACCAATATTTTAGCTATTTTCTAAAATAAAAACTATCTCAAAAGAGACAGTGACTAAAATAAATCATATGATAGTCATCTTCCCATTGAGATAGTTATATAATTGTCTTATTTTTAAAATACATCTTTATCTGATAACATTGCATCCTTTGTTTTAAACATTTCAAGCAACTTTTCTACAGTCAGGTGTTTTTCTCTTCTCCTCTGATATCAAATATTATCTCACCTGCATGTAACATTATCAGCCTGTTTCCATAATTTGTTGCATCCTGCATATTATGTGTAATCATCAAACTTGTAATATTATTTTTTTCTATAATTTCTTTTTGTCTTATTTAAAATAATAGCTGAAGTCTGAGGATCAAGTGCCGCAGTATGTTCATCCAGTAAAGTATATCCGGCTGATTTAATGTTGCCATTATTAGTGAAAGACATTGTCTCTGTCCTCCTGACAATAACGCAACCTGTGTAAACAACTGATTTTTCCAGTCCCAGTCCTATACTTTCCAGCTGCTGTTTATAGAAATTTAAATTCTTAACATCAAGACCAAAAGTAAAAGTTAAATTTTTTCCCTTTATTTTTAGCCATTGAAAGATTTTTCAAGAACAGTCATTGAAGGAGCTGTTCCCTGAGATGGATTCTGATAAACCTGTGAAATCCATTTAGCTCTCTTATGTCTTTCAACATTAGTAAGATTAATATCATTCAACATTACAGTTCCCTTTATCAGGCATTATCTGTCCATTCAGAACATTCAGTAATGTTGATTTTTCCTGCTCCCGTTACTTCCTATTATTGTTATAAAATCTCCATCATTTATTTCTAAAATTCAGATTTTTAAATACTTCTTTTTCAGTACCTAATTCAGAGAAGAATGTCTTATATAAATTTTTCTATTTTTATCATCTATGCTTCTCCTTTTTCCAGTAATTTTGCTTTATTTTTACCTTTTTTGATTTTTCTATATTCATTCCATAAAATTATTCCAAGAATTACTGAAGTAATTACTTTAGTATCTGTAGGTTTTTACTTCCAGTATTTTTAGTTATATTTTCATTGATATTCAAGTTTCTGTACAGATTCTGTGTCCAGTTGTTTTGACATCAATGCCATATTTACTATACAGTAGTATAACAATGAACCTACTATTATTATTGAAATTTCGTTTACCATTCTTGATTTTTTGGTACACCCTAGCCCAAGTATTATTGCTGCAAGTCCAACTACGATTGTTCCAACCCCAGACTGTAAATCCGCTACTTTTTAAATCCTGAGCAAACAATGCTCCTGACAATGCCACCAGTCCGTTAGAAATCATTAGACCAAAAATTTTTAAGCCTTTTTCATTTACTCCAAGACTTACAACAAGCTGTTCATTATTTCCTAAAGCTCTTAATGCAAATCAAATTTTGAAGTAAGTATATAATCAATTATCATTTTAATTATAAATACTATTAATGCAGTCAGCATAAGTTTAATATCCTCATGTTGAAACCACATAAAACTCTAAAAGTATAAATATAATTACATAAACAATCATTGTTCTTATTACATATTTATTTTTCTTTTTATTTTTATAATCATAGAATCCTTTTAAAATAAGTAATAACACAAAAACTACTGTAAATATTATAAAGTATTTTTTTCATATGTTATCATTTCATATAAACTTCTATCTCCAGGAATAATCGCATTTGAAGAACTGTTAATTCTAAAGTTTATACTGTGAAGCCCTGTTCCTACAAGTATTCCCGCCAGTAGACCTTCAATATCAAAATATACGTGCAATGCTCCTGTTATATACCCGGCCAGCATTCCTCCAATAGTTGCAAGGATTAATCCTATTATTGGATTAGTCATACCGAAAAAACCATTTTGAGACAGTGAAAAGGCTGCAAATATAAATCCTCCTAATGGAAATGTTCCATCCACCGACAAGTCCGGAAAATCCAGAATCTTATAAGTTATATAAACCCCCATTACCATTATTGAATATATTAGCCCCTGTTTTTCATTGCTGTCGGGAGACTTTGTATAAATATTAATAATTCATTCATTTACTTTTTCCTATCCTTCTTTCTTTAATTTTACTTTCCTTTCTTATTTATATATTTTGGCATTTGTTAAGTCCAGTTTTTTCAAATCCAGTCCTAATTCTGCTGCAGTAGTTTCATTTACATATAAAGTCATTTTTTTAGATAATTCATATGGTATCTGATCTACCGGTTTCCTTTTTAAAATTTCAATTGCCATTTCTCCAGTTCTTTTTCCAAGTTCAAAATAATCAAGTCCCATTGTGAATAATGCTCCTGCTTCCACAGAAGAATTTTCACTTGAAACAACAGGCTTTTTAGCAGCTTTTTGCTTCTGAAGTAATTAATTTTTATTCCCGAAACTACCAAGTTGTCTGTTGGAAGGTATAATGCATCACTTTCAACTAATGCATTTTTAGTAGCTTGAGGTAATTCTGATAATGAGCTTACTCCTTGCAGCATAACTATCAGATTTTTTTCTTTTGCCTTTGCTTCTATTTCTTTTACCTGAACAACTGAATTCTGTTCAGAAGGATTATACAATACAGCAATTTTCTTTACTTCCGGCTTTAATTTTAAAAGTAAGTCAAGCTGTTCACCAACATTATCAAGTCTGTCACTTGTACCTGTTACGTTTTTATTAAGAAGTTTTGCACTTTCAGGATCAGTAACAGCTGAGAATAATACAGGCATATCTGATATTGTATTTACTAATGCCTGTGCTGAAGGTGTTCCAATTCCCAGAACTAAATCCTTTTTATCAGTTTTATATCCATTAGCTATTAAAGTTGCATTCGATATAGTACCTTCTGCATTTTTTTCATCAAAGACAGCTTTTTATTCCAGCTTCTTCAAATGCTTTTTGAAATCCTTGTTTAACTAAATCCAATGAAGGATGAGTTGCTATCTGGGTAATACCAATTTTATAAGTTTCATTTCCTCCGCTACCTTTACTTTCATTATTCTTATTTGAAACTTCACCTGGCTTTCCACAAGATAAAAGCATAAAGAGTACTTAAGATTAATACCATTAATTTTTTTCATTATTTTTCTCCCAACTAGAATTTTAAATTTTATTTTCACATTCTATATTTAATCTATTGTTTTTCGCTTTTTGATTTTTATATCTTCCAGCAAACTTATTCCAATTGCCGCCAATGTTTTTTACTGTTAATTACTATATCATTTAAATCCATCTTTTTAAAAGTTATTTCAGAAGGATTTTTACCATTTTTCAATATGTCAACAGCTATTTTTCCTGCTTCTTTACCCATTTCATAATAGTCTATTCCCTGAGTTATCAAAGCTCCACCTTTTTACATGGGCTGATTCAGCACCAAATGCTATTTTTTTTGCTTTTTATTGCCTTTTCTCAGTAATAAGATTTACTACAGATGCTACTAAATTATCTGTTGGAAGATATATGCATCTGATTCTTTTACTAAAGTTTCTGAAGCCTGTGAATTTCACTCACCTGCGTAACACTTTTTTCCACAATTGTTATTCCCAAGTTCTGATGCGGCTTTTTCAAATCATCAACTTGAACCTTTGAATTTTTGTTCTGAAGAATTATAAATGACACCCTACTTTTTATTTTACTGTCAAGTTTCAGTAAAAGTTCCAACTGCTGCTTAACATTTACTCTGTCACTTATTCCTGTCACATTCTTCTTAGAAATTCCAGCTGCTTCCGGATCAGTGATAGCTGAAAATACTACTGGAATTTTATCTGTTGATTGTGCTGCCGCCTGTGCAGTACTTGTTGCTATTGCATAGATCATGTCAACCTTTTTCTGTAACAAAAATTATTCGCAATCATATTTGCTGTTGCGATTTCACCATTAGCATTTTTCTCATCAAAAACTACTTTTAAACCTGCTTCTTTAAAAGGCATCTTTAAAACCTTCCCTTGCACTGTCCAACGCAGGATGGGCAACTATCTGAGTAATCCCTATCTTGAAACTGTCCTTGGATTTTTCCTCCTCCTGCTTCACTGCTGTTCTTTCCTTCATTCCCACAACTTAAAACAAGCATTATAGCAATGCCCACTAATAAAAAAATATTTTTCATTCCTACTCCTCCTACTATCCTACTAATTTTTTTAACAGTATAATAATAACATTTTTCTACTTAAAGCAATATATATATTATTCATATATTAAATAATTACTATTCAATTTTTAATCCATGATATAAAAAACTGTTCCCATTTTTTAGAAACAGTTTTTCTATTTTTCATATTAAATTTAAATTATTTCTATTTTGCTTTTTGATGCAGCTACTTTATCAGCTAATTTTTTTCCAACTTTAAACTTAACTACTTTTTTAGCAGCTATTTTTGATTTCTTTTTCCAGTTTGAGGGTTTCTTCCTTTTTCTTGCAGCTCTTTTTGAACTCCAAAAGTTCCCCAACCCACAAATTGAACGCTATTTCCTTTAGCTAATGATTTTTCAACAGTTCCCTAAAAATTCATTTACTAATTCTTCTGCTCTTTTTTTAGTTTCTCCTGTAGCTTTTGCATAAGCTTCCACAAATTCTTTTTGACATACTACTGTCCTCCTGTTATTAATTGTACTTAAAACTGATAATATAGCCTTAAGCTATATAATATATTGTAATATATTTTTCAATTTGTCAAGTAAAAGATTACTTTTTCTCTGTAATTAACTATAAATTAATTTTTATATTTATGAAAGTTGTTTATCTTCTTGTAACAACTTTTTATCCCTTCATTTACTAAGAACGGTATTAAAGCAAATATAATTACTATATCCCAATCAGTAAACGATAACTGCGTAACTTTGAATATTTGGGCAATTTCAGGTATCGATGTTAATCCTACCTGTAAAACTATTCCAACTATGATTGATAAAATTAAAACTTTATTTTTAAAGAATCCAACTTCAAATATTGTTTTTTTACTATTTCTCATTGTCAGTGAATAGAACAACTGAGATACAGTCAGCATCTATAAACGCCATTGTTCTTCCATATGTTAATGCTTTTAAAAGCTTCTTTCACTTTCGTTATTGATTACTTCACTGACTGCAAATCCATGTTCTTTTACACCGATATAAAATGCCGCTAAAGTTAATGCCCCGATAAGTATTCCCGCTATTGCCGCCCTATATCCTGCACCTTCTGCAAAAAAGCTTTCCTTAGGATCTCTAGGTTTTCTTTTCATGACATCCTTATCTCCAGGATCTACTCCAAGTGAGATTGCAGGTAATGTATCAGTTACAAGGTTAAGCCATAACAACTGTATTGGAAGTAAAGGTGAAGGCCAGTTAAACATTGTTGCAATAAATACACAAATCACTTCTCCAAGATTACATGAAAGAAGGAACATTATTGTCTTTTTAATATTATTGTAAATATTTCTTCCTTCTTCTATTGCGTGAACAATAGTAGTAAAGTTATCATCTGTAAGAATCATGTCACTTGCACCTTTTGAAACATCAGTTCCTGTTATTCCCATTGCTACACCTATATCAGCAAATTTTAATGAAGGTGCATCGTTTACTCCGTCTCCTGTCATGGAAACTATATTTCCCTGTTCCTTAAAATGCTTTTACTATCTTAACTTTATGTTCAGGAGAAACCCTTGCAAATACTCTATATTTATTAATTTCCTTTGCAAACTGTTCATCCGGAATTTCATCTATTTCTGCTCCAGTCAAACTTTTGACTTATATCTGTTGCTATTCCAAGTTCCTTTGCAATGGCAACAGCAGTATTTTTATGGTCTCCTGTTATCATAATTGAGTTATTCCTGCTTTTTTAGCCTCTGCAATCGAATCCTTAACTTCTGTTCTCGGAGGATCTATCATTCCAACAATTCCTACTACAACAAGATTTTTCCATTTCTTCTGCAGAAATTATATCCTCTGTATCCTTAAAGGCTACTCCTAGAACCCTTTAAAGCTGAATCTGACATTTTCTTCCGCAGCTTTTTAATATCTTATCTTTCATTTCCTGAGTTAAAAGGAACAATGTTACCATTTACAAGTACCCTGTCAGATTTAACAAGAATGTTGTCAATAGCTCCTTTAGTATGAACTCTGTATTTTCCCTTCTTCTTCATTTAGTGTAGACATTAATTTTTCTGTCAGAATCAAATGAAACTCTCCTATCCTTTTTATATTCTGTATTCAATGTATTTTTTCAAGATTAAATCTGTCATCCCAATACTACTAACGCAACTTCTGTCGGATCTCCTATATCCTGCCCGCTATCAATCGAAGCATCTGAACATAATACAAATGATCTTATCAGTTCCTTTTCATCCCTATTTGCTTCAAAATCTCTTCCTTCTGACGGAACTTCCCTCAGATTGTCAGGAGTATAGATTTTTACAACTGTCATTTTATTCTGTGTTAATGTTCCTGTCTTGTCTGAGCAGATTATATTTACAGCTCCAAGAGTTTCTACAGCTGGGAGTTTTCTTACAATGGCATTTATCTTTGACATTCTTGTTACTCCCATTGAAAGAACTATCGCAACTATTGCTACAAGCCCTTCAGGTATTGCAGCAACAGCCAGACTTATTGCTGTCATTAGCATATCTATCCAGTTTCTTCCCTGTAAAAGTCCTATGACGAATATAAGTGCACAAATTGCCATTGCCATATATCCCAATGTTTTTCCTAGCTTATCAAGTTTTACCTGTAACGGTGTAAGTGTATTTTCATCTTCATCAAGTATTTTAGCTATTTTACCAATTTCTGTCTCCATTGCAGTTGCTACAACAACTCCTTCTCCTCTTCCATAAGTAGCCATTGTAGACATAAACGCCATATTTTCCTTATCTCCTACAGGTATTTTAGCATCTTCTGTAATAAAGTTGGCATTTTTCTCACTAGGAACTGATTCCCCTGTCAATGCAGATTCCTCTATCTGTAAATTTACACTTTCTATAAGTCTTATATCAGCTGGTATAAAACGTCCAGCATCAATTATTATTATATCTCCAGGAACTAAATCTTCTGAATTTATTTCTACAACTTCCCCATTACGTCTTACGGCACTTTTAGGCGTTGTCATCTGCTGCAATGCTTCCAGTGCCTTTTCAGCCTTTGACTCCTGAACTACCCCTACAACTGCATTTATAACTACAACTGCAAGTATAATTATGGCATCAGTAACTCCTTCAAGCCCATGGGCGATTATATTAATACCGCCGCTCCTATTAACACATAAATAAGTACATCCTGAAGCTGCCCTATAAATAGCTGAAATAAGCTCTTTTTAGGTTTCCCCTTTAATTTATTCTGTCCATATTTTTCAAGTCTTTTATTTACTTCTTCTGTTGTCAGTCCTGTTTTAGGATCTACATTCAGTTCTTTCAGTACTTCTTCCTGTGATTTTTGTAAAACCACATATTTCATTCCACCTCTCTATATTTTTTTATTTCACTATTATATATGATTTGTAATATTTTCGCAATAGTAAAATAAATTAATTTGAAGGCCACCAGTCTTCTCCTTCATAACCTAGATTTCTGTCATAATATCTTAAATATTTCAGCAGTTTTTGTCTTTAAACAGATCATATTCAATTCCATTTACAGATTTCAGCAATTTTTCCACTTCATCTCTATTCATTACTTCATAATTAGGCATTAAATTTAAATGTTTCATATCAATCTTAGGACTGAAACCATAATCCCTCATATCTGCATCTTCTGTATAGTTGTTAACTTTATTATAAAGGATAGCCCTTTGAATCTATATATTTTTCATCAATAAATATATAGGAATAGGCTATCACATATTTCTCATTTTTCAATATGCTTTTTAATCTACCAGATAAACTTTCAACGCAACTTCTTCATCAAAAAGGAATGGGAATTGCTATTACTTTTTCCCTGAATCGATAAGTCTTGCTATTATTTCGCTCTGTTCTTTTCGGAAGATACCCGACTCTTTCCTTATTTTCATTATATACAGCCACCAGATTTAGTGAAGCTCCATTAAACTCCCTGAATAGATCAAGTACATTAGCATATCTCATTTTAATATTGAAGTTTCTATGTATTTTATTCCTGCAAGGTATGTATCCAGTAAAAATATCTGTCTTGATTTTTACAGTATATTTATCAATCAGAATTTTAGCATATTCAAACATCATTTCCTTACCTGAACGGATTTTCTCTTCTCTTCCATTTCTGTATTACAAGTACACCATTTCCAAATCCATATTCACTTACCATATAGTTTCTCTGGGTTTTTAAAAACTCAAAGTATTCCATCATTTCCTCAAAATCATTACTTCCTTCTGGGTTACCTGAAATGAGCCTTTTTTTATTTCTATGGAGTCGTTCTCAATATATGAATAATATAGTCTTCCATCAGAAAAAATTTCTATTTCATAGTTTCCTCCATAATAAAGCCCGTCAAATTCAAGCTTTATCCCACTAAATGTATTTGAAAACATTTTTATTCACCTCTTCTAAGTATTATTCATCAACCTTTACTTCAGACCTTCAAGTTTCCCTTCAAGAAACATTTTAAGATTATTCTCCACTTCATCCATAAGTCTAGTTAGACTTTTTCAGATTTCCATGCTATATGAGGTGTTATAATAAGATTTTTCCAGTTCAAACAGTTTTGAATCCTTTTTCAACAGGCTCAACACTTGTAACATCAATTGCAGCTGATTTTATTATTTTATTTTTTCAATGCAAAGTATAAATCTTCCTGATTTATAACAGGTCCCCTTGCCAGATTCAATATTGTTGCACTTTTTTTCATTTTTCATTCTTTCAAGATTTATCAAATCCCTCGTTAATTCCGTCAAAGGTGTATGAAGTGTTAGAAATATCACATTTTTCAAGTACTTCATCTAAATCATACCTTTTTTTCATGAATATTTTTGTGATTTATTTTCATCATAATTTCTTCCAGGAATTTTTGCAACCATTACTTCCATTCCTAAAACTTCCGCTATTGCCGCTACCCTTTTTCCCAATATTTTCCAAATCCCACTACTCCAAGAATTTTTCCTTCAGCATCATTTACAGGATAACTTTGATATTCAGGAATCGTAATATCCAGCCATTTGTTATTTCTTTTACTTCTTTACTGTATTCCGTTATTGGTGTCAAGGCATTCAAAGAGATAGGTAATTGCAAGCTGTGCCACTGAATTTGTAGAATAATCTGAAACATTGGCAGTTTTTATACCTTTTTCATTTCCACTCTTAATATCAATGTGATTAAAACCGGTAGCAGTTATAAGAACCAATTTCAGCTTTAGAAGCCTTGTCAAAATGTTCTTTTTCTCAGCTTAATCCTATTTGTTATTACATCTGCATCACTTATTCTTTTCTATAATCTGATCTGCATCTGTATCATCATACTCAATGTACTCTCCATATTTTTGAAAATCTTTCCTTAAGTTCAATCGGTCCCGGCTGTTATTCTATCCAGAAAAACTATTTTAAGATTCTTGTCCATAATGTATTCTCATCCTTTTCTTAAATTTCATATTATATTTATATATCTGATACAATTTCCACATCAGGTCTAAGTTTATATACAACATCTTTTTCTTTCAACTATAATCATTACTTTTTTTCCCTAAGTTCCTTATCTTTTTTTATTTTTCAAGCAATTTTCTTGCAGGATTTATTGCAATTGCATTTCTGACTTTCTTAAACATTGTAAAAATCTCCTGTTGTATCTCCGTATGCATACGATTTTTCCAAATCTATATCGTATTCTTCACAATATTCAGCAATTGCTTTCTTTTTGCTGTTAGCATCCCACATTGGTATAACTTTTTCCAGTAAAAATCCCTTTTTCATCTGTTAAATATTTTTGAAGCTTTGTAATTTTTTTCACATTATACTTTTTCAGCCATCTTTTCCTACTAAAAATCTGGACTTCCTGAAATAATAATTACTTCATGCCCTTCATTAGTATGATACAAAAGTCTGTCTCTTGTGTATTTATACACCTTATCCCCTTTTCAGTTCTATAACTCTTTTTGCAAGAAAATCCATGTCAGCCTTACTGAAATTTCTTTCTAGTGCCTCTACATAAATTTCTACAAGTTCTTCAAGATAATCGTCATAATCTCCTGTTCTACTTTCCCATTTGGAAAACTTTTTCCTTCACTTTCCCTTCCCATGACATTACATTAATATACTCATATTTCACAAGAAGCTTGAAAATGCTCAATAAGTAGTGAATTCCTATGAATCGTCCCATCAATGTCAAAAATGCCGCTATATTTCTTTTTCATACACATCACCTATTTTCAATTTATTTATATTATATACTATAATAGTAGATATTTCAACAAACATTTGAAAAATAAAGACTTTAAAGATTTTATGTATGCGTTATCTATGTATTACATTCAAAAGTTTTTATTATCTTAAATAGCATATCTGAAAATAATTCAGTATAAATACATCACCCCTATTTTAATCATCTCTTTTTAATAAAAAGAGCAACTATTAAAGTATTGCCCTATATTATTTCTATAATTTTAAATTAGTGAGAATGGCTGGTGCGACTATCCAACATCTCTTTTGACCCAAAGAGTGTGATAGTGTCACTTGCTCGCTTTTCTATTCTCATTCTCATTTTATTATACCCTTATTCCTCTCTATATTTATGCTTTACCAATTCAGTACACAAATAATCTATCGCTTTTTATATTTTATAGCTCTGTCTATATCTTTCTGAGATTTATGGATTTTAATCTTTTCAAGTCACTGTTATGCTTCCGATCTGCAATTTTGACTTTTTCTAGCTATATTGTTATTTTTATTAATTCCAGATATGAAAAATATTCCTGATCTTGAAAATAACATCGCTGCTTCTATCACTTCTTTTACTGAACTTGAGATTTTTCAAGTCCAGAATAGTTACGATCTGTGTCCTCAACTATATCGTGTAATAACGCACTATCTTTTCATTATATCCTTTTTACGTTAAGCATAACATGAATAGGATGCGAATATCTTTTTCCGCTCTGTCTTTTTGTTTCAATGTTTAATTACACAGAGCTTTTAATTAATAACATATTTTTCTCCTTTTATTATTTTTATCAGCCACATGTTCTTTACAGTCAACAGCCCTTCTAACAGAATTTTTGAACCAAAATGCATTTTTCTTTCCATTTTCTTTCTATGAAAATTATAAGAAAAACAGTATTATCTTTTTCTTGATAAGTATTGTATTTAAGTCGTCTAAATAATACATTTCTTTCATATTGTCTCAACTCCTCTTGAGTTTCTTATTTTAAGACTCAATCATTTGTTGTTACAATTTTTCAGATGTATTTATATTTCTGTATTCTTCATATAATTTATACGTGTTCAATAATTTAAAACTTTCACGCGTGTGATACTACATTTCTATCTTACATTTTTTCAATAATGTTTTGTTCCTTTATAAACATTATCATCTTTCAAGTATTCCCTATTTTTATTATATTATAGCTCTCCTTTAAATCAAGTCTAGTTCTTTTATAATCTTCAGTGAAATTATCAAAATATAAAAATAATCGCGTACCTAATCATATCATTCATTTTTCTCAATCATTTCATCTACTTTCTCTCTATAAATATAATTTTAACATAACAGTTCCTCCTATTTAAAGTCTATCACCCTGTATTTTCTAGCCAAATGTTTAATATACCTCAGTACAAATAAACAAAGAGAGTTTTTAAGCCTCCTTTGTTAATATCCTTAATCCATTTTCAGTTGTTTTCATTAGGTCTCTTAAAATATAAGAAAAAGATACCTGCATTTTAGCACAGGTATCTTCTTTCCTGATCAAAAGCTAAGGTGGGGCTGATCGATCTCCTTCCAGTCACGGGGCGACGGTGTCACTCTCCCGTCCTCATGAGCTCTCTTTATTTTCTATAATTGATCTTATACTTTTTGTAGCTGTTTTGTTTTCTCTAAATATTTCTTTAACCTAGAATTTTTATTAACTACTCTGTTTCATAGAATCCAGATGGTTTTTCGTTTAAGTTTATAAGAATATTTTTTTCATTTGAGTGTAGTGTTCTAATATAACTTTGTGAGTTTTACGTCCTATTCCTGACTGTTTATATCCTCCAAAAGGTGCTCCAGCAGGGAACTGGTTATATGTATTTACCCACACGTCCTGTTTCAATTCCTCTTGAAACACGAATTGCACAGTTAAGGTCACGAGTAAATACTCCTCCTCCAAGACCATATATACTGTCATTTGCAGCTTTTTATAACTTCTTCTTCAGTATGGAATTTTTTCCACTACTACTACAGGACCAAATATTTCTTCCTGTGCAATTCTCATATCATTTGTTACATCTGCAAAAATTGTTGGTCTTACAAAGAATCCATTTTTAAGTTCTCCATCTTCTATTCTTGTTCCACCTGTAACTAAACGTGCACCTTCCTGTTTTCCAATTTCTACGTAATTAAGCACATCTTTCAGATGTCTTTCATATATTAATGATCCCCATTTGTGAGAAGGATCCAAAGGATTTCCTACTTTTACCTTTTCAAATACATTTTTTAATCTTTCAACAAATTTATCATAAATTGTGTCCTGAACAAATATACGTGAACCTGCAGAACATACTTGTCCTTGATTGAACAGTATTCCTAACTGTGCTCCATCCATTGCCATATCCATGTCACAGTCTTCAAAGAATATATTAGCAGATTTTCCTCCAAGTTCCAATGTTGCCGGAATCATTAACGAACATGCCGCTGAGTATACATCCTGTCCTACTGCTGTTGAACCTGTAAATGCAAGTTTTTTAAATCCTTTATGTTTCAACATGTAGCTTCCTGATTTTGATCCACTTCCTGTAACAACATTTATTACCCTTTTGGAACTACATCTGCTATAAGTCTCATTAATTCAAGTACTGAAAGCGATGTGTGACTCGATGGTTTTAATACTACTGTACATCCTGCTGCAAGAGCTGGAGCAAGTTTCCACGCAGCCATAAGGAATGGAAAATTCCAAGGTATAATCTGCCCTACTACTCCTATTGGTTCTCTCAATATTAGGTTTAATGTATTTTCATCAAGCATTTTTGAAGTTCCTTCTTCACTTCTTATTGCTCCTGCAAAATATCTGAAGTGATCTGCTCCTAATGGAATATCAGCAAATGAAGTTTCTCTTATTGGCTTTCCGTTATCCATGCTTTCTACTGCTGCTAAAAAAATCTTTGTTTTATCAATTATATCTGCAATTTTTAATAATACGTCCTGACGTTCAATTGGAGATGTCTTTTTCCAACTTTCAAATGCTTTTTCTGCTGCTTTTTACTGCGCATCAACATCTTCAGCAGTTGCTTCTGATATAGCTGCTAATTCTTCACCTGTTGAAGGACTATATGCCTTTTAATGTACCTCCATCTGAAGAAGGTACCCATTTTCCGTCAATAAATAAATCATATTTTTTTCTGTAATTCTACCGCCATTTAAATCATCCTCTCATTTTTATTTTTAACATACACATATTATAGTATATCCCGATTTTTAAAAATTCAAGTCCTTTGTCTAAAAATGTTTATGTGAAAATTATTTCTTTTCAAACCTTTTTAGAATAGGCAAAAAGGTAAAATATTATTAATTGGAATAATTTTTAAAATTGCTTATATTTTACATTTATTGTATAATTATCCCAATTAAATAATGGAATATGGAGGAATTTAAATTTATGAGCAATGGAGTTTATTCTGATGAATATAAATTACGTGTAAAAAGAAGCAGTGCAACTGATTATACCCCATGAAAAGTGTTTAAATTGGCTTTCTGATGATAATACCGTCAAATATTTATAAAAACTACATTTTTCATTTACTAAAATTTCACTCATATAAAACAGTCATTCATTAAGGAAAAGTCAAAAACTCTCCTAGAGCAAGCAGTTGACTTTTTCCTAATTTCATTCTATTTTACATTATAAAATTTTAAGTAATTCCCACATTTTTCACATTATTTTTTCTTTCATTTCTCTTCTTTCTCTTCTTGAAAGCTTTCTTTTTGAGGTGCTTCTTCAGCTGTTTCAATAGTTTCCCTTCATTTTTCTTCAGTATATTCATACTTTAGATTTTTGCTTCCTCATGTTTTTAAATTAGCTGTTTCTTCTTCGTTTCTAAGTTTTAATTTCAGAAGGAATGAACCTGTTTCTCTCTTTTATAGCATCTATCATTTCGTTATAGATTTCCAAAACCTACTATTTTATAGTCATGAATAGGATTTCTCTGTCCATATGATCTCAATCTTATACCTTCCCTTAATTCTGTAAGATCTTTCAGATGCTGTCTCCATTTCTGGTCAAGAACTTCAAGCATTATATACTCTCAATTCTTCTGAATACTTCTTCACCTACAATTTCTTCTTTTTCATTATATCTCTTTATAAGATCCTCTTATACCTGGTCAATTATTTCATCTTTACTTTTTACTTTCAAGCGATTCATCCATATCATACTCAAAAATTTCATTCAGTTTGTCTTTTAGCAGATTAAAATCCCAGTCAGATTTTGAATCTCCACTTAAAGACATTTCAACAGTATCTTCTACAGTTTCCCTTATCATATCAAAAATAAGTTCTTTCAGATTTTCATTACTTAATACAGCATCCTCTGAGCATAAATAACCTCTCTCTGAGTATTATTTACATCATCGTATTCTATCAAACTTTTTCTTGATGAGAAAGTTTCTACTTTCTATTCTTTTTGAGCATTTTCTATCTGTTTACTTATCTGTTTATGTCTTATTTCTTCATATTCTCCAATATTCAGAACCTTCATCATTGATTTAAGTTTATCTCCACCAAACAGTCTCATAAGATCGTCATCTAATGACAAATAAAATTCTGATGTTCCCGGATCTCCCTGTCTACCGGCACGTCCTCTCAATTGATTGTCAATACGTCTACTTTCGTGTCTTTCTGTTCCAAGTATGAAAAGCCCTCCAGCTTTTATTACCTTCTCTTTATTTTCTTCACAGTCTTTCTGATACACTTTAAAAATTTCATCATATTCTTCAGTTCCTTTTTCAGCAACCTTTGCTGCAAATGAATCCGGATCTCCTCCAAGTTTTATATCCGTTCCTCTTCCTGCCATATTTCGTTGCAATCGTAACAGTTTTAAATCTTCCAGCCTGTGCTATTATTTCCGCTTCCCTTTCATGATGCTTTGCATTTAGTATTTCATGAGGAATTCTTAATTTTTTCAACAATTCGACACTTCTTCCGAATGCTGAATTGAAGCTGTCCCCACAAGAACCGGCTGACCTTTTTCATAAAGTTCCTTGATTTTATCTCCAATTGCCTTATATTTTGCCCTTGTTGTCATATAAACCACATCAGGCATATCTATTCTTATAACAGGGATCTGTTGTAGGAACTTCTATAACCTTTAAGTTGTAAATCTGCTTAAATTCTTCTTCTTCTGTTTTAGCAGTCCCTGTCATCCCTGACAATTTTTCATACATTCTGAGTAATTCTGTAAAGTAATTGTTGCAAGTGTCTGGTTTTTCTCCCGCAACTTCAAGCTTTTTCCTTTTAGCTTCTATAGCCTGATGGAGTCCATCAGAATATCTTCTTCCATCCATAAGTCTTCCTGTAAACTCATCAGACTATTATTACTTCTCCCTTTTCATTTATAATATAATCCCTGTCAAGCTTAAACAGTTCCTTTGCCTTTAATGCCTGTGTCAGAAAATGTGTAAGTTCTACATACTCAGGTGAATAAAGGTTATCAATCTTAAGCATTCTTTCAACATTTCTAATACCTTTATCTGTTATTGTAACAGTATGTGATTTTTCATCAACTTCATAATCTTCCCAATCTTCATCAGGAATAACTGTATTTTTCTTATCCTTTATTTCTTCTGTCTTATAACTTCTCTTTAAACGCTTTGCCACTTCAGCAAATGTATTATACCATTCTGTAGTTTCTTCAGCAGCTCGGATATAATCAGAGGTGTTCTCGCTTCATCAATCAAAAATCGAATCTATCTCATCGACAATGGCGAAATTATGCTTTCTCTGAACTTTCTCTTCAAGTTCTCCAACCATGTTATCTCTCAGATAATCAAATCCAAATTCATTGTTTGTTCCATATGTTATATCTGCATTATATGCTCTTTTTCTTTCTTCATTTGAAATATTTTGCAACTATAACTCCTGAATTCAGACCTAAAAATTCAAACATATCACTCATTATATCTCTGTCACGCTTTGCCAGATAGTCATTTACTGTTACTACGTGTACACCTTTTCCTGTTAATGCATTCAGATAAATAGGTAGAGTTGACATCAGCGTTTTTCCTTCCCCTGTTTTCATTTCTGCTATATTTCACTATGAAGGATCATTCCACCCTATCAGCTGCACATCATAGGGCTCTCATTCCTAAAATTCTTCTAGCCGCTTCCCTTACTGTTGCAAAATGCTTCAACTAATATATCATCAAGAGTTTCTCCTTTGCAAGTCTTTTCCTTTAAATTCAGCTGTTTTTCTCAGCCAGTTCTCCATCTGTATAATTTTTGAGATTGTGGTTCAATTGCATTTATTTTATCCACAACTTTTCTCATTTTCTTTACTTCACGTTCATCCTGTGTCCCAAATAATTTTTGTAATTTTATCTACTAACATTTATTTCCCTTTCTTTATATCTAGTATATTTTCATTGTTTTTTTCATAATAAAAATATATTTTTACTCCCTTAATTTCAGTATATTTTCCTTCATTTTTAGAAGTCTGAACCGCCAGAATATCAGAATCTCTAATGTCATGTATTTCAACGTTACCTTCTGCATATTCTGTAAAACATCTTTCCCATTTTCATCAGAAGGAAGTGTTTTTTTATCTTCTGATTCTTTTTCTTTAGCTTTCCTATTTTTTCAAGCCTTTTTCAGCTGTTTTATTATACTTCATATATTCTATCTGATTTAGTTCAGAAAGTATCCACTGTATGTCCTCATGACTTAAATTATTCTCATTTACAAATACATTGAGCTGTTTATTAAATCCGCTGTACCAAATAAACTCGAGCAGTTTATTGTAGTAATAAGAAGACATGTTATAATAAAAATAAATCTATTATTCTTTTTCATTTTCACTCCACAATATCTATTTATTAATTTCTTGTTGTATCTATATAATAATCAAAAGTATTATATCACTTATTAAAATTTTTGTCTAATTTTTAGTATACACAATTGTTCGAGTAAATTACAATTGTTTGTGACTTTTTATAGGCTATTGTAAATTTGGGCATAATTATTGTATACTATAGTGATAAATAATTTTTAGGAGGAAAAGATGGTTATAAAACCAAAATTAAAAAGGTAGCTTAGCTTTTAACAAATCATCAATTGGAGCTAAAGAATTTGTAAAAAGACAAATTGATTATATTAAATCACAGGATAAATATATGGGGCCAAAAAGTTTTTAATAATCGGTTCTTCATCCGGTTATGGACTTGCTTCAAGAATTTCATTGGCATTTGGTGCAGGGGCTGACACTATTGGAGTTGCTTTTGAAAAAGGAATCGAAGGTAAAAGAATAGGAACAGCAGGTTGGTGGAATACTATTGCCTTTTACTGAAGCGGCAAAAGAAGAAGGACTTACCGCTAAGAACTTTATCGGTGATGCTTTTTCAAATGAAATGAAAGCTGATGTTATAAAATACATAAAAGAAGAATTTGGTGGAAAAATAGACTTACTTATTTACAGTCTGGCAAGTGGAATGAGAACTGACCCTAAAGATGGAGTCACTTACAGATCTGCACTGAAATCTACAAAAGGGGAAATTGTTGGACCTTCTATTAATATTGAAAAGGATGCTATGGAAGAAACTACTATGGGAGTTGCCACTCCTGAAGAAATCCAAAGTACAGTAAAAGTAATGGGTGGAGAAGACTGGAAGCTTTGGGTTGATGCTCTTGATGAAGCTGGAGTTCTGACTGATGGATTCAAAACAGTAGCGTATTCTTATTTAGGACCAAAAGTTACTTATGGAATTTATAAAGACGGTACAATTGGAGCTGCCAAAAGGGATTTAGAACATACTTCTGATGTACTGAATGACTTCCTTAAGAAAAAATATAATGGGGAAGCATATGTTTCATTAAGTAAGGCTCTTATGACAAAAGCTAGTGCTGTTATACCTATTTTCCCTTTATATGCAGCATTACTACAGAGTAATGAAGGAAAAAGGTATTCATGAAGGTACTATTGAGCAGAAACATAGACTTGAGGATATGATCTATGGTGGAAAACCTGAAATTGATGAAGAAAGAAGACTTAGACCTGATAACTGGGAAATGAGGGAAGATGTGCAGGCTGAAGTCGAAGCATTATGGGATAAGGTTACCCTGAAAACTTTAAAGGAAATCAGTGACTATGAAGGTGCGAGAAAAAGAATTTATGCAGTTGAATGGTTTTGACTTTGATAATGTTAACTATGACGCTGATATTGATTTGGAAGAATTGGCAAAATTACAACCGTAATAAATAAAAATTGCTTTGTGTTAATTTACAAGCATTTTTTTGTACCAAAAATTTAAAGCATATAAAATTATAAATTTGAAAGGTAGGTAAAATTATGAAAAATATTTTTATAGCAGTACTGACTTATAAAAATCATTGGAAGAAGTATCAAAAGTTCCGTCCAGAACATCTTTGATTTTTTCTGGAAACATACTACAAATCAGGAAAATTTATTGTTTCAGGTGGAGACTCCTCCTGAAGTTGGAATTATAATAGCTAATAATGTTACTCAGAGAAGCACTTAAGTCTATCCTGAAAGAAGATCCCTTTCTATAAAAATGAACTTGCTGATTTTTAAAATACTTGAATTTACTCCTGCAAAATATGCAGAAGAAATTTGAAAAATTTAGTAAAATAATATGACTAGAAAAGAGATATTTCATATGATAATAGAAAAACTATATTTATTCATTTATTAAAATTTTACTCATATAAAATAGTCATTCTATTAAGAAAAGAAACTCATGAAGACTCTTACAGATGACTTTTTCTAAATTCATTTCCTGTTTTACATTGTAAAATTTTAAATAATTCAGAAAATATAGTTTTTCTTTAATTTTTATGAAACAGTCTCTTTTTATAATTTCTCAAGTATTTCCTTCTTCAACTTTTTCAAATGCCCTTCCCCTATGACTTTACGCTCTTCTTTTCCTCAATAGTGGCAACTCCAAAAGATTTTTCCAAATCATATGAATAAAATACAGGGTCATAACCAAATCCGTTATTTCCTTCCTTTTCAAAAGAATTTCCTTGCGTTTCTCCTCAAAATGATTTCTACAGTTCCATCAGGAAAAGCAATACTCACTACTGAAACAAAATGAGCTTTTCTATCATTTTTTCAACATCTGATAAATTTTTTCAGAAGCTTTTTCAATATTTTTTCTCATCATTTCCATCTTCCCCTGAATATCTTGCAGAATATATTCGGCTCTCCATTTAACACTATCAACACACAATCCTGAATCATCTGAAACAGTTATTATTCCAGTATATTTTAGCTATTTCAATGCTTTTTAGCAGAATTTTCTTCAAATGTCTTACCGTCTTCCACTACATCTGGGAAATCAATATTATCCTAAAATAGACAGTACTTCTATATCCATTTTATCTGTAAGCTTTTTCAAAATCTTTTATCTTTCCTTTATTTTAGTTGCTAATATTATTTTCATCCTTTTACCTCTTAGTTTTTTATTATTATACTCTTCAAAATTATTTCTAACAATTTCATTTACTATTTCATGTATTCTTTTTTGATCTTCCCTTGATAAATCATCTAAATCTATAGGATTGTCAACTACTATTTTTACATTTTTATTCAAGTAACCTTCAGACTGCTTTGAATTTCATAAGTTCCTACCAAAGCTATTGGGAATATTCTTGCCTTTGTATCTGTTGCAAGCTTTGAAGCTTCCCTTTTTAAATTCTCCAATTTTTCCATCTTTTACTTCTACTTCCCTCAGGAAATATAACTATATGAGTGACCTTTTTTATCAATGGCTTCCTTCATATCCTTCATTCCTTGACGCGGATTTTTCTATCTAAAAATATACAGTCAAATCTTCTCATCCAACGTCCTATCAGAGGCCATTTTTTCATTTCCTTCTTGGCTATAAAAGAAAAATCCAAAGGTAAATATCCTAAAGAGGGCTGGTATATCCACATTACTCTGATGATTGGAAATTAAAATAACCGCTTCTCCTGTTTCTTTTTACTTTCTGATTTCACTTTCACTGTCATTTTTGTAAATAACCTTTACTTTACTCCCCGAAGCCCAAATTAAGTTTTTTCCCCCAGTTTTTAGCTATTTTACAAATATATCTGTATGCTTTTTCTCCCTTAACAAATAGTAGATAAGGATATCTGAAAAATAGTCCATATATAAATGTTCCAGCCAAAATAAAATGATAAAATACTGTTCTCAATGTTATTCTCCTTCCATATCGTTGTTTTCTTTTAAATTCCTTATATTTTTGAAAGAATTTTATTTAAACTGAACCCCTGTCTTACAAGATATTGAATCAGCTTATTTTTCTTCCTTTTTATATTTTTCTATTGCTTTTTCAAGTTTTTTTCATCCTCAATATTTCTTTCGTATTCTTCCTCAATAGAAAAATAAGCTTCTTCAATTGTTTCTCTTCCTATCCCTTTCTGCATAAGGTTATAGGCAATTCTCTGTTTTCCGTATTTTCTGCTCATAATATGAAACAGCATAGTCCTTATCGTTAATATACCCAAGTTCTACTAATTTTGAGACTGATTTTTCAATCATTCTGCTATTTCTATACTTTTCATTCAGTTTCTGCTGCAATTCCTTTTTTGTCCTGTCCCTCAATGAAAGTAAAAATATTCCTTTTTCGAGAGAAGCCTCGTAAGATATTTCATCATAGAGGCCCTCAATATTGTCATTTACTTTTAAACTGTACTTTCTGCCTTATTAATGGACTTACATCCATTATTTCACCTGTTGAAAGATACAGCTTATTTTTCTGAATTTTTTCAATTATCATTATTCATTATCCATTTCTTCATCTTCCAGCACTATTTCTTCATCTTCTTTTGAAGTGGCTTTTTGCTTTTTCTTGTAGATTTTGCAGCTTTTTCTTCAGTTTCCGCTATTTCTTCTGCCACATCTTCTGATTCTTCCTCTTCAAGATCAGGTCTTATAGCCTTTAGGACATCTTTTTCTATTCTTTCGTATAATTCCTTATTTTTCCTTCAGCATATTTTTCCACATTTACTCTTCCCCTGACCAAGTCTTTCTTCACCATAACTAAACCATGCACCACTTTTTTGAAGCTATTCCCTAATTCAAGTGCAACATCAAGAACTTCCCCAATTCTTGAAATTCCTGTTCCATACATTACATTGAACCTTGCTTCCTTAAATGGAGGTGCAACCTTGTTTTTAGTAACTTTTACAGAAACTTCATTTCCTATTACTTCATCTCCTGTTTAACTGAACCTATTCTTTTTACTTCCATTCTTACAGTTGAGAAGAACTTCAGTGCCCTTCCACCGGAAGTTGTTGTCTGCGGTCCCGGGTAAATGAGAATCCTCCTATTTTTTTCCCTTATCTGGTTTATAAAAATCATAACTGTATTTGATTTTGAAATACTTCCTGTCAGCTTTCTAAGTGCTTTTTGACATAAGTCTTGCCTGAAGTCCCATTTGCTGATCTCCCATTTCTCCTTCTATTTCAGCCTTAGGAACAAGAGCCGCAACCGAATCTACTACAATTACATCCATAGCTCCACTTCTTACAAGCATATCAGCTATCTCAAGAGCCTGTTCCCCTGTGTCAGGCTGTGATATAAAAGTTCATCAATATTCACTCCCAGAGCCTTCGCATATGCAGGATCAAGGGCATGCTCAGCATCAATAAATGCAGCAACTCCTCCTTCTTTCTGGGCTTCTGCTATTATATGCAGTGCAAGAGTTGTCTTCCCTGAAGACTCTGCTCCATATATTTCAATAATTCTTCCTCTTGGAACTCCTCCAAGCCCTAATGCCATATCAAGGTTCATACTTCCTGTAGAAATAACCTTTATGTTCATTTTCTGGTTTTCTCCAAGTTTCATGATGGAACCTTCTCCAAATTCCTTATGTATCTGTTTCATTGCCAGATCCAGCACTTTTTGCACGTTCACTTAAAGCTTTATCATCTTTTTCATCTACTGCTTTTTGCCATTCTCTATCTCCTTATATATTTTCATTTTGATTTTTTTATTTTTCCCCTTTTTATTTATCCATTTTTTATTTATAGTATTTTTATGAAAAATCATACTATTGAAATGGATCCCTCAATTTTTCACCCCCTGTCCTGTTAGTATTATATCAAAATTTTAATGAAATAAAAAGAGCATTTTTTACAAATGCCCTTTTAAATTGCTTATATTTAAACTACTATTTTTAGTTGAAGTTGATTTGTTTTCCTGCAGATTGCATCTGTTTCAATACTTCATCTGCTCCTTTTACTTTAGCATTTACAGCTTCTTTTACTAAATTTATTCCTTCAGTCTGTTTTTCCAGTTAAGAAATAAAGTTGTCCTAAGAACATTTTTAGATTCATTGTCCTTATCTTCATTTATTGATTTTTGGAAATATTTTTCAGATAATTCTGCATTTCCAATTCCTGCATAAGTTATTCCTAATTCTTTGTTTAATCCTTTAGGAACTATAGTTTTTCAACTTGTTGTAAATTGAATTTATGTTTGCAGTATCTTTTTAGATTCATACATAGTTAAAAGCATTAATAATGAGTCACTGTTTTTGCTGTCTGCAGTTATAGATTTTTTTCAAGTAATCTTCAGCTTTTGGTAAATTATTTACCCTATATAGTAAGATCCTAACATTCCCTAATATTTCAGAGTTTTTTTATCCTGAGTTGCTTTTACTCATTTCTAACAGATATTTTTCAGCTGTTGCGTTATCTTTTTCAGATAAAGCTATTTGTGAAAGTAAGAATCCTGCAGGAACTACAGCATTAGGTGATGCTTTTATATGAATCCTGTAAGTATTTTTTTGCTTTTGGAATATTATTTTTTCAATATAATATTGTCCTAAGTTATAGTTTAATTCTGCAACAAAGTTCTTATCTGTTGATTTTATAGCAGAATTATATCTTTCCTGAGCTTTAGCATCCATTTTATTTTCATAGTAGAATATAACTATACTTGAAACTATGTCTATATCTTTTCCCTTGTGTGCTTTTTATCTGCCCATTCTATATACTTTTGAGCTTCGGCAGTATTTTTACTGAGTTGCAATTGCATGTAACCATTTTGCAGCTTCTAATGCTTCAGGTGTAGCTGCTGTCCCGTTATTCCATACTGCTGATAAATATTTTTGCTTTTACATTATCTTTATTTTTGGAAATAGTAAAGTCCTAAATCAAAATTTGCTTTTGTTTCATATTCTTTTTCCCCTGAAGTTGAAATTTTTTTCTAAAACCTTTACTGCATCACTTATTTTTGTTATTTTTGAACTAATTTTCTAGCACTTTCATAATCTGCCTTTTGCATCTCCAAATGAAAGAACACTTCCATATAAAAATTGCTGCTACTAATAATAATTTTTCATTTTTCCTCCCTAAATTTGTCTATTTATTTAATTATTTTCTTAACTCTTCCACCAGTTCTGTTTTTTTGAAGCAGTTTTATCATCAACATTTTTTTATTACTCTTGCCGGCATTCCTGCAACAACAACATTTTTCCGGTACATTTTCAGTTACTACAGCTCCTGCCGCAACTACTGAACCTTTTCCAATTCTTACTCCTTCCAGAACTACTGCATTTGCTCCTATAACTACATTGTCTTCAATTACTACAGGATCTGCTGAAGGTGGTTCAATAACTCCTGCAAGTACTGCTCCTGCACCAATATGACAATTTTTTTCCAACTTTTGCTCTTCCTCCAAGAACAACATTCATATCTATCATAGAAGCTTCCCTATTTCTGCACCTATATTTATAACCGCTCCCATCATAATAACAGCTTTATCTCCAATTGTCACTTTATCTCTTATTATCGCTCCCGGCTCTATTCTGGCATTTATGTTCTTTTATATCCAGCATAGGTACTCTGAATTTCTTCTATCATTTTTCAGATGATAATTCTTAAGATTATTTTTCAGATATAATTTTTCAATTTCCTCCCAGTTACCAAATACAATTTTTACTCCATCCTTACCAATAACTTTACAACTGTATGAATTAACTATTTCTTCATCTGTGTACAGTTCAACTGGAGTTGTTTTTTTCAGCATTTGCAATAAACTGTATAATTTCTTTTTGACTTTTCCAATTCTGTCATTTATTTTTCTCCATCCCTTTCTTATAAGATTATCCATTTAAAATTATTTGATTCCAAGAACATCTTTCATTGTATACATTCCGGATTTTTATCTTTTAAGATAATTTATAGCTTTTACAGAACCGTCAGAAAAATATTTTTCTGGACAGAGCTTCATGCTTTATTTCTATTATTTCATCATTTTTAGCGAATATCACACTGTGTTCTCCTACTATATTTCCTCCTCTTATTGAATGTACTCCCTATTTCCTTTTTCCTGTCTTTTGCTATGTCCTTCCCTTCCGTAAACTATATTGTAATCTTCATCTAAACTTGCATTTATGATTTCAACTAACGTATTTGCCGTTCCACTTGGTGCGTCAATTTTACGGTTGTGATGTTTTTCGATAACTTCAATGTCAAATCCCTTCAACAGTTTAGTCGCGTATGCAACTATTTCATTCAAAACAGTAACTCCCACAGATGTATTTGTTGCCTTTATTAAAGGTATCTTCTCTGCAGCTTCATTAATTTTTTTCAGCTGTTCTTCTGAATGTCCTGTTGTTGCAATTAATAAAGGAACATTTTTCAATAGCAGATTCAATACTTCTTCCAACAAACTGAAATGAGAAAAATCTATAATCCCCTCATATTCTACATCTGTATTTTTTAAAGTTACATAATCTCCATTTCCTAAAGGATCTACAAATCCTACGAATTCATTTCCTGTATTAAGTATAGATTCCTTTACATATTGTGCCATAACTCCTGCACCGTAAACAACTATTTTCATTTCTACTCCTTTTTAATATACTTTCCACATTATATGGTTTACCGCTTTGTTTACACTTTTGTATATCTTATAATAAACTTTGGTTTATTTTTTTCGACTCTTTTACTAGATTTTTTCTATGTTTCTAATTCTGTTTCTTTTCTTTTTATAAAATTTATTTAATGGATTTTTCAAATTCAAAAACTTTATATTGCAAAAAGAGGCTGTTTCAAAAGAAAACTATATTTTTCCCATATTGAGACAACTCTTTTTAAATTATTATATAAATTTTTATTTTACGTAAGCAATTGCTTCTATTTCAACAAGTCCTTCTTTAGGAAGTTTTTCCAACTTCAAAGGCTGATCTTGCTGGATAAGGTGCTTCAAAATATTCAGCATAAATTTTTATTTTACAGCTGCAAAATCCGCTATACTATCAAGCAATACTGTTGTCTTTACAACATTTGCCATTGTTAATCCGTTATTTTTCAAGAATTGCTTTTTAAATTTTCAAGTGCTTGTCTTGCCTGACCTTCCACTGTATCAGAGTCTATTGCTTGAGTTTCAGGATTTATTCCCAATTGTCCTGAAATATATAAATAATCTCCTACCAATCTGTAAGCTGAATAAGGTCCCACTGCCTCAGGAATTTTTCATTTCTTTTACCTCCAGTATTTTTAATTTTGATTTCCTATTATTATTTTTATCATATTTTTCACATTTATCAATAGTTATTATTTTTCTTTTAATATTTTATAATCATTTTATGTATCTCTATTATTAATCTACACATTAATAATAAATATTACTGGTTTATTTTTATTTTTATTGACTTATATAATTTTCAGGGTATAATATTAATGACAATTAAGAGAGAGTGATTTTTATGAAAATCATTGTTAGCGGAAAAACAATTAAAAATTACTGATGCAATTAAAAAAATTATACTGAAGAAAAAGATTAGTAAAATTTTCAAGTATACAGATGCTATAACTGAAGTCGATGTTGTCCTGACTGTTGAGCAGAAAAAGTCAGAGGGGGAAGTTCAAAGCAGACGGCCTTGTCTATGCAAGTGGTACTAAAAATTAAAGTTGAAGCAAGAAATACTGATTTATATGCCGCAATTGATGAATTATCAGAAAGACTTGAAAGACAAGTTAGAAAATATAAGGAAAACAGAAAGATCACAACAAAAAGGATTACATACATTATAAATATTGTCAAAGTTAACTCATCTCTATAAAAAAACTGTCTTAACTCTAAGAGTCGAGACAGTTTTTATTCTATTTTTCTTTTATTATTTTTCATCGCTTCCTCAAATTCACTTCTTGTTATATTAAATGAATTCAATGCATTTAATAACTGTTTTGAATTATAGTAACCTATATTTAGCATATCTCCCAGCATTAACCTTTTTCTTTTTGAACCTTTTCCGATACATAACCCTGTTTTCTACAAGATCTTCCACTGTAAAAATCGGATCTTTATCTTTTATCAGAAGCTCCAGAAACTAGAATATGCAGAAAGTGCTTCCCTTATAGCATCATCAGAAGCATTTTTCAATTCCCTACATTATCCTTCTTTGTTGCATTTTTCTACTCACAAAGGCATGCTTTATATTTGGAATATTTTTTCAATAACAGCTCTTATTTTTTCCTGCATAATCAGGATCTGTTAATAAAATCAAATCATTTTCTTTTCAGACAGTGCCTTCAGTTTTTTTCTATTGATTTTACAGTTAAGCCTGAAAAGCCGTTCAGCTGTACTATCTGAGCATCAACAACTCTTTTTACTGCTGTTACATCATCACGCCCTTCTACAACTATTATTTCTTTTTATTTTTTTATTTTTCCTTTTTCCATTAATTTTTTCTACTTTAATCTTCCTTTATATTATAGTTTTTCCAGAATTTTTTAATAGCCATTCCCTATGTTTCACCCTACAGATTTTTATATCCATTCTTTTCTTCAGGAGTATGTGCTCCGTAGATATTTGGTCCTATTGACACTACATCTGCACCCTTTATATTTTGAGTAAAGACACCACATTCCAGACCTGCATGTATTGCTTTTATAACAGGTTCATTTCCAGTAATTTCTTTAAATGACTTTGCTATCAGTTCTCTAATTTTTGAATCTTCCTTATATTCCCATGATGGATTTGAAGCCGCTATTTTTTTATGTTTGCATCATGTTTTTCTTGTTAAATCTGTAACTTCTTCCACAAGTTTATTTAATGGATCGTTTGCCATACTTCTTGCCAGCGACTTAATTCTTATTTTTACATTTCCGTCAACAATTTCAGTGCTTATAAACCCTATATTTATAGAAGTTTCTACAAGCCCTTCTATATGCTTGCTCATTTCCAGAACACCGTTAGGAACTTCATGAAGGAAATTTATTATATTTAAAGTATCTCCAAGAGAAATTCCCAAGTTCTTTTTCTTCAATCTCTTCAATTGCTAATATAGGTGATTTGTCAGAAACTTTGAAATCTTTTTAATATATTTTTCAAATGCAAGTTCTGCAAGCTTTTTTAAATTCATCTATACTGTCTCCGTCTAATTTTACTGCTATTTCAGCAACTGCTTCCCTAGGGATTGCATTTACTTTTTCCTCCACCGTCAATATGAATAAGTGACATTTCATATCTTTTTACTCAAATGATAGAGCACTTCTGATAATATTTTTATGGAGTTGCCCAGATTTTTGTGAATTTCTGCTCCTGAATGGCCACCTGAAAGTCCCTTTTACTTCTATCGAAATAGGAGTGTATCCATTTCCTATTTTTGTTTCAAATATAAATTTTTGTTTCTGTTCTTGTACCACCTGCACTGCTTACATACACTTCTCCATATTCTTCTGTATCAAGATTTATAAGAGTTTTTCCATCAAATTCATCAAAATCAAGATTAGCTACTCCTGACATTCCATCTTCTTCGTCTGTTGTTATTACTACTTCCAATGCAGGATGTTTTATATCATCACTGTCAAGTATAGCTAAAGCATATGCAATGGCAATTCCATTATCTGCACCCAAGTGTAGTTCCATTTGCCTTTAAAAAATCTCCATCTATTACCAGTTCAATACCTTGTGTAGAAAAATCAAATTCCGTATCTTTGTTTTTTTCCCACACCATATCCATATGTCCCTGAAGAATTAACGGTGAAAAATCTTCATACCCCTCTGTTGCCTTCTTCTTTATAATAACATTATAATGTTCATCCTGTATAACTTTTCAGTTTTCTTTTCCTTTGCAAATTTTACAAGCCAGTCACTAATTTCCTTTTTCCTTTTTTTGAAGCTCTTGGTATTTTTGAAATTTCAGCAAAATAATGAAAACCTTTTCAGGATATAATTTCTCAATACTCATGTTAAACCTTCCTTTCTTAATTTTTTCCATTAAAAATAGCAGTAATATATGTTTCTATTTAAAGTATACAATATTTTACTACTATTATTCAAGCTTAATTTATTTTACAACTTTTATTATAACTATTTTTCCATCCTGAAATCTTTTTAAAGAATCGAATCAAAAAGCTCTTCAAGTTCTGCTCTTTCCTTTTGTGTCAAATCATGTCCCGATTTAGTTTCACCAACCAGATATTATTTTCTCAGCCAGCAATACGTAAA
>BNJU01004889.1_pt1 | contig 95217 bp, 126 predicted proteins | sample 8539281 | NCBI WGS metagenome assembly BNJU01 (sample SAMD00202456, study PRJDB9452) | human saliva metagenome | isolation source: human saliva | place: Japan
ATTGATCAATTTTAGAACTTCATAATCTCTTTTTCCGTGTCCCAAATCAGTAGTTTCATCGCATCAAAATTTCCAGTTTAAATTCATCAGCGCAACAAAACCTCATAATTGTCCGCCGGATAACATGCAATCATCTCAAATGCAAGTTTCATCCTTATCCGCTTAACTTATCATTTGCGCTCACCACATCTTAAATCTCTCTTCAAAAGCCGGCAAACGAACATTCCCTTTTGAAGTTCAGCACCATTCAAGCAAACTTTGCAGGACATAGCCGTCAATGGTACGTGTGACTACTTTCGTAATATTCTGAAACGAAATTTCTTTCCTCAGCACTTCTCATCAGTTCCAATGCGGAAGCAAACTGGTAGTAGACTTCCGCTACCGCTTCTTCACCACAATGGCGTATACCTTGTTCGATTGAAAACTTGTCTTGCATGACTTTACTACTTCTCGTTGACTGCAACAGGTTTTCCCAATATCATTTTATTCACTCAACTCTTTTGTTATGGAAAACGCATTGACAGCAAATTGGTTCATATTATCATCGGTTTCGTATTTGCAAGTCATCATCAGTTTCGCCCATCACTTATTAAAACAATTTGTAATCAATATTGCAATTCCTTTGTTTGTTATCTGATCTACCTTTGCACTTTTTCTTGCAACTTCTTAATCCCTGTTTCACTCCACAATCCTATAACAGCCTGTCCCATTCAATGGCATTTCTCGTAAATTTACCATCCGGCATCGGTCCGCAAGTCAGGTGCCACTCATTGTCGGTGTCAACATCAAAACAACCTCCCAAAACCAAAATACTACTTCAAATGTATATCATATCACTTCCTTATTACACCTTTCATATCATATTTTTATTTTACATACTACATTCAAAAATGAGTTGTGACTCAATTTTGCCATATTTTTGTTTTAACTGTCTCAATTACTTATGTTCATCAATGTGGTTTTTATCATCAATTGCATTTCTAATTCTTTTATCATTTTAGTTAGACAATACTGGTTTAATCACAAAATATCATTTCTGTCAATGTACATCGTCAGCAATGCCGGCAGCTGAACTTTGCAGGTTTATCAGATGTGTGAGGCACATGTGATTTATATGGGTTTCTGCAGTCTTAGTTATCTCTTTATGAAAAATACAAACTATTCAGCTATAATCTTGGAGGAAAAGAGAACTCTTATCGATTACATCGAGAGATAGCTCTTGGTGTTTTGTTAAAATTCGATTCAAAGAAAGTGTCGGAGCTTTCTTGCATGCGCAGTGCTTACTGTGCAGGAAGGCACTTGAAATGACAATTTTTCACTCAATGATTTTATATGAGGAGATTTCGCGAAAGAGTATCGGTATTACTCGCAACTTTGCTTATGGTCGGAGGTCTGACAGTCAAATCAACACAACTTCAAACAGGGTAGGCAAACACCGCCTGCAGCGGAACAGGCAACGCATTAAAATTGCAGCATTAAAAGGCGCCCTACTTCTATAGGGATGGCAAAACATGATTCATGACCAAAAGATTTGGACACAAAAGCTTACGATATTGAAGTTTTGAATGCCACGGTCGATGAAGTGATTCCGAAAGTAGCAACAGGAGGTTGATATTTGGCTATTTCCATCAATATCTCTTCTTTTGTATAACAAAACAGAGGGAAAAATCGTAACTCTTACAATTCTTACCTCGGTGTATTGTATGTAGTGGAAAACGGAATGATTCAAAGCGTTTGCGACGAAGGCAAAACAATCACTCAACGGAAAGGTGCTGCTCCGGAATACGCACTGGGCTTCCATCCTAAAAACCGTTAATCCGAAGGTAACAATGAATACAAATCCGAACACGCAGAATGTCTTGCAGCGTTAACAGGCCAACCAACAGAATCGCAGTTCTTCCTCAACCTTTGTAACGGTTGCACAAACAAGAATGATGCTCTTCATGTGGCGTTAGATTTGACAAAGATAGAATGCCGTAACTTAATTGCGTTCCGACATCAAAGCGAACGATTTACAGTGTCATCAATATACAAAGTTTGTAGAACAAAATCCTGGGTTCAAAACATTCTTAGAAGAATACAAAAATCGATTAAATTTACCAACGGTAATGGTGGAAGCTGCCGCTTTTATCGATGATGTTGTACCGGAACGGTTGCAAAAAGCAATTCCTGGAGTGCGTATCATATATTGACGGTGCGGAAATGAAAGAACTGTTGGTAGATCATGATGTTCTTTTTGAAGCCGTCCTAAATCAATCGGAGACTTGTTACCGGGTGAAAATTCTATATGTAATAACAAAAACAAACTTATTTGATCGCTCTTATCTTTTTTTGATTGTTTTAGGAACTCTGGTAGAATCATTGGACGAGAGATACTTCTGGTATCCTGTTCTACTTTCAAAGACTTTTTGTTCTCAGTTTGGAACTTGATTTTGGAAAACAGTTCTGTTGTCTTCCCATAATCAACTGCATTTTCTTAAAATTGTTTTAGAATGATACTTTTGATTCTCTCCTCTCTGAATCGGACTGTTCGCATCTTGCCAGGCAATCATTACGACTGTTACAGGCCTTCTGTGTCCTCTTTATCATTTTGTGGCAATTTGATTTATCTTCAGAATCTTTCCATCTTCATTTCTTTTGTTCATTCAATTATCTATCGCAATGTGTTGAGCAGAATTGACAACATCCAAAGGTCTCTTAGGAAATAGCTATGTTTCAGGTTGATAAAAGATTGGTTCATTATCATCTATTTCAGAGTGTTTCCATATTTCATTCTGCACAATATTTCTTGTGCGCTTGTGGAAGTCGGGTGCAGCAGAAGTGATCGGTATCCGAGAATATTCTATCGACGGGCAACTCCACTTCCAGGTCTGTTGTGACAGCGGGTTGTTTGTGGACCATCGTGATTCTGCTTCTCAGCGTTATCTTCCAAATATACTTGTGTTGGTTTTTGACAGATTGATTTATTTTGTTTGGAAGGAGAGCGTGGACATCACGATTCCTGTATCAAAATCTTATAGGACTTCCTCTAACACAAAACCATCAATTTCTATTTCAAAGAAGGAGAAATTACTTTTGCAAGCACTTTGGAATCGGAAAACAACACTGATTCAATTTGTTTGATTGGGCTCGATACAGGAACTGTCACAGGGCGAACCAAAACGATAGCGCCAATATTTCAAGATAATCTCTTGTGCGAGGTCGGTCAATGTCAAACAAAACTTACCGTTAATCAATCCGAGTCTTTCTTATGACACGATTATTAAGAATCTATGGATCAAAATGCATCTTCACGTGATTGTCTCAACGAGGGTTTCTTCCCGCATGGCTGTATGAAACGAAGAGTTGCACTAAGAGCGTACTGTTGTACGAATTCGATGTGTTGATAATGGACGTAACCGTTCCAAAATTGGATTCTGTATCACAGGTGACGACTGCGATAGAGTGCACAGGAGACAAGACTGCAATCATGTGGTCACACATCAGATAAAGTGAGTGTATGAGTATTTTCGCCCTCCCAGATCTCCTTGTAGGTGAGATCTCTATGTTCTATCCAAATCAGTCGTATCAAACAGACGCATCAAACAAACCTGACATCAAACAGGCTGTATCAGATGATAGCTAAAAGCTCGTCTTGGATAAAATACTAGAAACGAAAACGGTGTGATTGCGCGATTTCTGAGAATAATGTAATCTCGGATACTTGAAAAATCCACTTTAGAACCAACCGCTTGCCGAGCGGCAAGTCAATGTTGGAAACAATTAGAGTATCGTTTGTAAAGATTGGTTCGATTCCATTCGTTTCATTGCTGTTTCGGTATCAAAGAAACCAGACGAATATCCGGCGGTATTGAGAGAAAGCACAGTCGAAAGAAACGTGAGAATGACACCGGAAAACAATATTCCGGCTCTTTATTCAAATATTCTTCTATCAAATCAATCTAGTAATCCTCTCGTTCTTTCAAACTCTCTTTCTATTCTGTCCAAACTCTCTTCCGTTTCTTGCGTTACGGTATGAAAGTGCAATCCGTCGGTCAAGGGGCAGCAGAACGAGTTTTGTTTCATCTGGGTTGTTTCATACTCTTTTTACATCTCGACGATTTTTCACATTTCTACGGTAATCTGTCCACTAGATCATGCTCTACGGTTGTATTGAGCTCTATGACCGCCCTCGTCCATGATCAGATCTCAATTGCCGTTGCAAGCGTCTTCGTGCATGCTTCACAAAATGTACGATACGTCTGCTCTCCTGTTGTCCGAAGACATATCCTGCTGTTGGTAGAAATACAGGGTGATTTTCTGCGCACCAGTGCAATGCCCTGAGACAATGACTTGTCTGGAAATATCAAAATATCTTATGCAAATCCGTCCCGTTCAACGGTTTGTCCAAGGTTTCTATCAATCTTCCTTAGAATGTCTTCTCTTTCTCTCTTTTCTCCTTGCATAAAACAATCCTCACCCTTTTATTTCTTAAAAATTCATTTAGTTTGCCATGAGCTTTCTGCCAATGTTTGTGTAGCTTCTCCAACCGGATTCAAACAGACTTCCCTCATTCCGTCCTCTGTGCTAACCCAGTCTAATCTCTAATCTCTCTCTGGCAAGATGGATTCTGATTTTGTCCGACTCATTCGATAATCACTGTTACTTGTTTTGGAAAGATAATCGTCCAAATCCGATAAAATACAGTTCTTCAAGTGTCATCAATGCGATAGACTATCGAAGTGATAGAGAGGAGTCTCCCCTCATATTCTTCTACCAGTGAAGTCTGGACTGGTAATATCATCCGTCCACACCCAAACCTTTTGGCAATTCTTTTCAGATACAGGTTTTTCCTGCACTGCGGTCATGCAATTCAGACAAAATCAACAATGGGGTGATGCACCTCCAATCTTCTCTCCGAACAATTTTGCTCAAAGTCTTCATTTTCAGTAATATCCTATTCTTCATTCCAGTACCGTCCTTTCGTCACTTTGCGCAACAACTGTTGTGCTCTGTGTTCGGTTTGTTGATTTATGTAGAGCAGTTTATAAGCTTCTCCAACAACAAACGGAATCCTCTGCGCAAACGGTATGATTCTGCTCCATTCCTCCGCTCCAAGAAGAATACGGTGTGGAACAAGGTTCTCATAAACGGAATATCATAGATTACAATCACCGTCATAAAAAGAAAATACTGTTCCAAGTGTCAATGCTCTGTCTGAAAACATTCCGATAGACATTACGGTAGGCTGACTCTCACTTCTTGCAGAGTACGATCCTGGGCTCAGACAGTTCCGCCATGAAATCAAGGTAGCAAACGCAATGGTTCTTGCTCCTCCAAAGAATGTTCTGCTGTAGTGATGCGTAGAGCGTGTTGATAAGCGCACCTCGCTTTCTTATCGTGGTGGCAATGCTTTGGTACCGTAGTCCGAATGGAAGTTTTCTTTGTCCAAAATCGGTTCCCTGCGGATTCTCGAGGAGGTTGATTCATATAGCTCATCTTCGTCACCTTTTTCGACCTCCAAGCGCCAATGCAGGGAAACTGTCCGTCACCAAGTTGAGCCACAACAGTTGAATCGGTAACAGCGGAACAGGGAAGTTTCTATCACAGTACTTACCAAGACAATCAAAATTTCTCCGATGTTTGCAGGATAATGAGAAGGAGCAAACTTTTGTGATATTGGAATAGATGATTCGTCGCTATCTTGTACACTGCATCGACAATCGATGCAAAATTGTCTATCGGTCAAACTCCCTGCGGTATGCAGCATCTGTTTCACGTATTTCCCCATCGCACCTCGATATCCGCTCTGATAGCAAAGTACTATCGTTCCACACTGCCTCCGGTCCTAGCAACCGTACTTCCGCTTTTCTTTCAATGCCGTCACACTTTTACTTTGTTTGTGGAGATACTCTGGCATGAGCACGTTTGTCTTTATACTTTCCCTCATCTGTTCTGCGTTGTACTGCTCCAATTCCGTCTCCCATCATCGCTTGGAGGAAATATCCTCTACGTCCGAGCTGCTGCCCATGGCAAAAGCTGTTTCTTTATAGTCCCCTGTAATCATCACCGGTATAATTCCTGCATGTTTTACAAAGTTTGATGGCTTCTTTCACTTCTGCACGCGCGGATCAATCATGCCTTGCAATCCCACCAAAATCATTTTCTGTCTCAATCTGCATCTACGGTAATCTCTTTTCTGGCATCTGTTGGAACGAACGATGTGCCAACGCAAGTCACTCTAAGAGCATAGAAAATTTTTGATCTCCTTCTAGAAATCTTCTCTCTCAGTTCTTCATTCAATCTCAACAATTTCATTGTCCTAGTAGAACAGGGCGAAGACAACACCACATCCGGTGTCTCCTTTTGTAGGACATACAGGAGTCCGATATTTTCATGGAATGTTGTCATCATCTTTCTATCTGAACTGAACGGAAGTTCATTTTCGAGGGTGTGCTTCTTCTATAGTCTTTAGAATACATATCCTATTTGTTTGCAAAGTTGCTGCACGAGCGCTCCTTCTGTCGGATCACCCGGCACTCCTAATTTTCCATTTCTCAATCGTTTCAATTTTGCGTCATTGGCAAGCAGCAGCGGCTCAAGCGATATCTCCAAGGTCGGTACTGTTTCCTCACATCAACCTCTTACTTTTCTTTGACAAATTCTTCCGTCCGCCTCGTACCCTTCTCCTTCTACATCAAGGATATGTTCATTCACAAACACTTTGACTCACTGTCATTTCGTTTTGTGTCAAAGGTTCCTGTTTGTCCGGAACAGATGACAGTCGTTGTTCCAAGTGTTTCTACTGCCGGTGAATTTCTTCACTGAGTGGAGCGTGTTTGGATGCGTCTTTTCCATTCCCAAGGAAAGCTAGCCGTAACGATTAGCTAGGAGTCCTTCCGGAATCGTCACTGCAACTGCCAAACTCACAGAGGTCATAAACATATCCAACATGGGAAGATTCTGTAAGATTCCTATCACAAACACCACAACACAGACTGCCAATACGATAATTCCAAGTTGTTTTCCTAAAACGAGCAAGTGCAAAGGAGTGGACTCTCTCTTCTGCCTGTGAATGACCCTGTACCTTCCTCCGAGTTTCTGTATCATGTCCCCGTTGAAAACAACGACACCTTTTCCTCTCCGTAGGTCAAAATAGTAGAGGCGTACGCTATATTCTTTCTATCCGCCAACGAAACATCTTCACAAATATCTTCTGCATGCTTTTCACTTGCAACGGATTCTCCTGTCAAAGAAGCTTCTTCAATTTGAAGGTTATAACTCTCCTTAAATCTCAAACTCCACCCAGTGAACAATGTCTCCCGTCTCCAAAACAACAACATCTCCGGGTGCCAACTGTTCCAGTTGGGCAGAAATCGGCACTCCGTTTCGAATCACATTTGCGATTCTGGCGTTGCTAATTTCTGTAATGCTTCCCAATCGCTCCGCTTTTCCTTCTTGATACAATCCCAGCTTATCGCGTGATGATAATCAGTGCGACAGTCAATTCATCGCACTTGTTTTTCTCCGATGCTGAATGATACCACTACTGGCTTGCCAGCAATATCAGAATCCATCTGAATTGATCTGCCGCTTTGAAAGGAATGTCTTTTTATTGCCCTCTTTTGCTGTAGTTCCATCCATAGCTGATTTTCACTTACCGTTTCCGTCAGCTTCAATCCCCGCATCGAGACCGATTCGAAAACTCTTGCTGCTAACACATCCTGAATGGAACGCCTGTCCCATCTTATTTTTCTCCATCATCATGCCTGTCTTGCTTATATACCACCTTAAAACTGAGAAAGGACCTCCGTCTAAACGAGAATTGTTTAAACAGAAGAAGTCCTCTTCTTTAGAGTAATATCGTAGGCAAAATGATTTCTTTATTGTGCAAACTGTTTTTACCCTAAGATAGCATTTATTTTACTGCCGTCGTTCTGAATTCATCCAATAATAGATACAGTGTACAATCTCTTACGTTTCCATGGATTCCAACAGAACAAGCCTCTAATTTTCGTGATAATTATGTCCTCCGGCAAAGATATCTCGGTGTCGGAAGTCATAAGAGAGCCTTGAACCGTCTGTCCCTCCGCGAATCGTTTGAATTTTAGGTTCTACGCCATTTTGAGAATGCTTTTTGCAATCTCAATCCAGCTCCATATGATCTGATAATTTCTCCCTGGCGTTATAGTGCATGTGATCTTTGGCTTCCAGATCAATCGTGCATCTTTGCATGAAGTTTCTCACTGTTGTTTGAACAAACTGCTTTTCTCTCCTCAGTATGTTGTCTGTCAAAATCATCAGAATGATATATCTCAGCGTTGTGCCTTCCACACTTCCTTTGAATGTCATTGAGTGATAAAATCTTCATATCCTTCCTTGTATGTTGCAGGAGTTTCTTGAACAGGAAACGCACGCCAACTCGTTTGCAAAGCAAAATCAGAGTTTACCATCACATCTTTTGCGGTGCCGATGTGCATTTTTGCCATGAAAGTCTACAATCTTTGTGGTGCGGCATTGAAACTTTCGTATTCCAACTCTCCGATTTCTCCTCCGTCTATCGTATAAGCAACATCGGCACTGAATTTTGAACATCATCTGCTCCTCGTCCAATCTTCTTCATCCGGTGTAAAGGCTATGCAAATTGTCCCATGAGGGAATCTCGGATGGGTTGCCGAGTGATGCAACGCTCCATAATCACAGCAGTGACTTTCCTGCGTTTTATCATCTGCTCGAGCAATGTCGTGCCATCCGTTGTGATAACGGTTTGTCTGATATAATTTTGTAAAACGGATTTTCTTCTCTTTTGGATCCTGACTCGCTCTGCAATATGATATCTTCTCGTCCTTGGTTTTTGTGTAATATCGAGCTTGACATCTTTCGCTCATATCCGGACTGGTGTCCGTGTGTGCAATCAATCCCAAAGAGAGCAGGAATCTTCTTTTGGTTAGCTTTGGTAACTTTGCCATCACACAACAATGTTCGTCCAATGACACATCTTTGCAACCTCATTTCAATCAGCTCTTTGCTCTATCTTTCTCGCCAAATCAAATTGTTTGCTTTTCGTGCTCGGTCTCCTCTGTACTTTCTTATCTGACTGTGTATCAATTTTTACATAACTTAAATCACTGTCTAACAACATTGCAACACCCATGCTTCCTATTTCTCTTCATCTTTTCTTCCAAAGTGTTCTATCGTTTCCAATGCTTCTGCCTCATCGGAACCATCAATCATCAACTCTATCTCGTCTCCGTCTGCTACTTCCCAATCCCATCACACCGATGATTGATTTTGCGTGACTGTTGTACAATCTCTCTTTAGGATGATTTCGAGTCAAAACGTGCATGTTTGAGACAAACAACGCCGCCGGTCTGGCTTTGCAATCCCACATCTAATTTTATCTGAAACCGTCTCGGCCAACATAAGGACTCTACTTTTCTTCTAACTCTTTGTCAGCAAATTGTCTGTCTCTTTTCAGCTGATGATTTACCGTGATCTTCGCGAGCGGAATTTCGAGTTGTTCCCTAACTCCTCTCAAACTGGCGTAGGGGATATTTCTAAACCGCAACTTGGCAATCTGCTGCACTCCTCCGACAGCTCCGACAAACCGACCGTATCTTGAATATAGCGAATACTCTCCAATCTGCTGTCCTGCAGAGTTAACCGTCTTGTGATATTCGCCGTACATTCAACCGATGTTCGTGATTTGATTTCTGACTTGTTTTCTATCTTTCACACTTTCCATACGACTTGAGGTGTTTTCTGCAAATCGCCCATCAATTAGCAACAACAGAGCTGGGATATGACTGCTGTCTTCACATACACATTACATTGTTCGTCTTCCTTTTTGTCACATTGCTTTGTACGCAAATCCCGTGTTCATTCAACATATTCTTGAAATGCTCACGCAAACCCGTCATCACTTGTCACAAATTCCATATGATAAAAGATTTCGCTTGGATCAACTGAACTCCTCCTACGCCCTCGAATACTACGCTCTCGCTTTTCTTCTGCCCAACATATGATTCGGAATTCACTTGTATTAAAGAATAAACCTCTTCATTTTTGACCAAAATTCCCATGCTCTATCAGAATCATGTTTGCTTTTTCGTCCTCAGGTATCGAAATCTGTCATAAAATCTCTTTTCAAGTTCTCGTTCTTCTTGACACCAATCTCTGCGAATCCGAAAAGCATTGTTAACGATAATCTACAGTTTGCGACAAACAGCGGGGGTTTTCAATTGTAATCACAAACTGACAACAATCGCTTCCGACAAAACGCAACGTAGCACCCACACGAATCATTCCGGAAAGTTCACTGATTTGTTCTTCTTTCGTGTCGGGAATAATTCGAGCTAAAATTATTTTTACCTTCTGTTGAAAAATGACATCACCTCCCGTTATTTTTCCAGCAACTTTAATAATTGCACCTTCATCATCGTAACGCGCCAACTGAAAAGCACTTTGATTGAAATATGATAGACTTCAGCTTCTACAAACCCACTTCCTCCTTTTGTGGCAAAGTGTTCATAGCCTGCTAATTCATCAGATACCAGTGCACCAAGCCCTATGAGACCAGTCTGTCTTTCATCCCATTCTTTCTTTGTAGGTGTAGTGAATTTGCTGAAGCATTGTTGAGTCTGCCTTACTCCGCTTTCTCCGAAACTTCACGCAATGCCGCCTGTCGGAAAGTCTCCTTGCTCCACTTTTCGCTTCATGGCAAGACCTAGTCCTGCTGAACTTCCTATGAGGTAAAATCGCATTGATTAGTACGACCACTCGCACCTGAACTTATCTCTTCTTTTTAACAAAGTCCTCTATCCTTCCTTAAAAGATATAATTGCTGTTGTATCTCCAAAATATGGTCTTTATATTCCTTTGTCAAAATACTTAAAAATTATAGAAACTTTCGCTATCGCGCATAGTGCACCATATTCTGCTTCTACACAAAGTCTCCGCGAATGGTTTGAGATCTCGAAACGATTGATTTTGATAATATCTCTCCTGCGCAGGCATAGCTGTCTTCTTTGCGATAGTTGTCTTTGCTTGCTTCAGATATGCTGCGATTGTTTAACCTTGACATAATCCAATCGACAGTCCATTATCTCCCGCAACATGCTGAACATGTTGATAGGTGTTTAGCGATGTGTCTCCGCCTTTCGTCATCAGATTGCAGACATATATTTCCGGAACCCTTTGCTTTCAATTGCGCAAAGTCGAATTTCCGGAATCAACAGATTCAGAACTGTCCGGTACAGGCATATCTTCGTCCTGATGACAAATGATATCAGCTTCAAGGAATTCTTTTGATTGCGATAGGTCATGCCTCAGTTTCTCAGAATACTCTATCTTTTCCACTCTCCGACTGTTGTGTCAAACAAGTCTGGTCCTCTGGCAGATTCTCCAATCACTGACATTTCCGTTTGCTAAGGTAGAAATCAATCGAGATCTCTCTACCAATGTCGCCGTGAACTACTTGCCTTTTACCGCAATCATTTCCGACACTTGGAGTCGATGGCAGTTTGGTAATCTCCGAAAATTCTCATTCAAGGCGAGGCAAAACAAATTCCCCGGGAAATTTTGATTCTTCAAGCTCCCCATATCAGGCCATAACCTGTGATTCATCAACCTCCATCGTCGGATCCATGTGACAGCGAAATCAAGCAATTGCGGAATATCTCCTGGCGGAAGTACTTGTTCATCTCTGTCTCGAATGGTTCCGGAGACCGCTGCCGTCATCCAGATACCGCAACAATGGCTGTCAATCCAACCCTTTCTTCCTGTTTTAGTCCTCAAAGATTTCCTTGTCCTGTTCGCCTAAAACAACAATTTTTCTTTCCCATATTCCTTTCTCTTAGAATTCAAAACCTCTCATTTTATGCTGCCCTATGCCTGCTAATCCCCTCTTGGCAAGAGATGTCTCTTTCTCATAAACTCCGTTTCTCCGTGCCACGTATGAAACCTGTTGATAAAGAGCTGTTTTGTCGAACTTTTCCTTTCATTTCCGTTTCCTATCCGTCATCAGTAACTGTCTCTCCATCTTCCATTGTACTCACTCATCTCAAATTCATCATTTGTGATGCACATCGTCTCTTTCTACTTGTTTTTGTGAGCTACATTGTGCTAACTCGCGAACAGACATTCATTCTGGTGCTTTCTTGCTTTCCCTTTCTAGACATTTTGTTCCGGTGATTCGAAACACACACTTTATGTTGTATTCTAAGGCAATATTCTCATATTTTTATCAGCATCCCTGTGATGCCGAAATACTCGATATCCTTTTTGTTCCAAATACTCCTACAACTTATTTCCCTACTGTAACGGAACGATGCTTTCCTCCTGTGCAACACTATGAAATTAATAGTTGTCTTTCCTTCTTTGATATAGTTCGAATCAGAAAATTAATCATCTGTTTCAGATAAACCATAAATGTTGACTTTCTTCCGAGTTCATCACATTCCTACTTCCAGTTCATTTCCCCGTCTTTGTTTTGGATGACTCGACATAGTGATTCGGCAAAAACCTCACATCAAGCCACCAAATCAGGGAGTCAATCAGTATTCCGTGTTTGAATCGAACGAATTGACAATCAAATTGATTTTTGTTTTCTTCCGTGTTTTGTACAACCGTATCAGTTTTTCCTTCAACTGTCTTGGTATAGCCTTTACTGTATCAATATGTAGATCGGCTCTTTGACGAAGAGTTTCATCTTTCTCTTTTCTTCTCTGATTCCCTCAAAATATTTTTGGCTTCTTGCCAAAGGATGACTTCTTCGGGACATCTGTGTCCTTCGTACCAAAACTCTTCTTTCGCTTCCCAAAAACAAGATGTCGATATCATCATGTTGAGATGATTCCAGCAATTGTTCAATTGCATGAAAATCTTCAAAAAACCGATATCCGCGAATATCAATCCCAAATGCCACTTTTTCGATATAATCCAAGTTTTGGTTTCCCAATTCTCTGAATTTCATAATTAAGAGGCGGCATATTGTCAATACAATAATATCCCATGTCTTCAAATATATTCATTGCCTCACTCTTTCCGGAGCCGGACAATCCCGTTACAATAATCGTCTTCATCAAATCCCCCTATCTGGCCACCGCACCTCTCTGTTGCTATCGTTCCTCTAAATTGATAATCTTATCAACAGATACTCCGGATTTCAAAATATTCTGATATGCCTGATCCAATATTCCGATATGTGTCGGATGATGTGCATCTGCTCCAACTGAAAATTTCAAATCCATATCCTTGATTAACTTCAACTGCTCCACACTTAAATTAGGATGATGGGTATTGATTTCCAAAATGGTATCGGTTTCTTTTGCAACCTTTGCCACTTCTAAGGTATCAATCCTCCCCTTATCACCCGGATGTGTCAAAATAAACAGATTGTTTCTTCTCATTGCATTAACCAATGCTCTTGTATTGTATTCTATCTCCAAATTTTTGAGCGGTTTGATATAATTACAGATGTGATTAAAGACCTCTCATTTTTGTAATTGCAGACCGAAATGATATCCACATCACATAGTCAACATATTGCAGGATAAAATCATCTACATCAATTTCTCCGCTGTCATCCAAATATTTGCTCTACTCCCAACAAAATCTCCAATATCAGGATATTTTTCTCTGCAATCTCAAAATTTCTTCCTTCATTTTAGGATAATCTTTATGATTTTACACCAAATCATATGACGATATCCGTGATCGGAAATTCCTATCGTCTTCAATCCTATCTTTCGTGCCATCTGCACATTTTGTTCCATTGTACCTTTCCGTCGCTGTAGAATGTAGTGGTATGATACTCTGCTGTCTGTACAAATCTATTCTTCTCCAACTAACCTCCCTCTTCTTCTACAAAGAACTTGGAAGTTTGTCGTATACGGTTTTTCCAATCATATTGATTAACTCAACACATCTTCACAAGTGGCATCTCCCTTGTTGATTACAAAAACCGCAGTGCAGCTGAAACTTGCGCTCCTCTGTGAGATACACCCGCAATCCGCTATCCTCAATCAACTGACAAAATACCCCTCCGGTCGTTTGAAGGTAGAACCGGCAGACGCCCTCCTGTATCGGTTGTTTTGTATTTCTGCGAAAGTGCATAGTCGTCCATCTTTTCCTGAATCTCCTGTCGATTTCCTTTTCTAAAGAAAAATGTTGCCAAGCACAGGCAACTCTGTTTTGACAGAATACTGGTACGATATCCGAACTCATATCTTCCCCTTTCATTTCGAAGATAAGTCCTTTTGTCATCCATCACCAATACAGATTTTACAATGTCTTCATTTCTCGCCTATGCTACCTGCATTCATCGTATAGCACCACTACGGTGCCCGGAATTCCGCTTGCAAATTCAAATCCTGTGAGCTCCTCCTCCAAAATAATTCTGGATAGAGCAGAAAGAGATAATCCCGCTTTCACAAAAATATCAGTTCCTCGAATTCCATAATTACTGATATTTCCTGACAGCAGATTACAACCGAACGAAATCCCTTATCTCTTACCTAATAAATTTGTTCGTTTCCCATTACAAAAACGAGATCTGCTGTTTCTAACATTCTCATTAACTGTGCAACTCTGCAATGCCTTGGAAGTACCAAAAATCAGCATCTCCTCGATACGAAACGAGGTGTTTTCATACTCTTTTTCTAAAATTTGATCTTCCTTCAAAACTGTTTTCAACACTTTTCTGATTTGCTGACGATTCATCCTTACCCTACTCTCTTCATATTATTTTTCCATGATTATATCTTCTATCATTCCATTATATCTGTATCAGCGAAAGGAATTTCTAATGCAATGCCTGTTGTTTTCTAATTCTTCTATCAAAGCTCGATTTCATCCATTTCTGTTGATATACCCGAAAGCGAACCGTTGCAAGCGCTTCCTAGCCTCTCGATATTTGATACCCGCTTCTTGAATCTTATCCTCATAGTAGCATTCTCTCCTGTGTTCCGGTACGGTTTGTGTCAGTGCAACGATTCTTTGCCGTCCGGCGCAAAAATTGTTCCAACGTTTGGAGTGTTTCTTCCGGCCTAATTTTGATCCTTGTATCCCACAATGATTCGTTTTACCTCCGAATGGCATTTTTCTCCCGATGCGAATGTACAGCGGTTCGATGTAAACAAGCTGTCATCAATCGGAATCGTCAAAATACGACCTCTCCAACACTTCGAACCTCTACTGTTCCACAAGGACAAGTCTTTGGAAATTTTTATCGTTATTACTGAATTTTCCTTCCATCTGTTGCGGTCCGATGATAATTTTATCTTTCGGCATGCGATACAGAATCAATTTGCCGTATTCTTCTCCGTCGTTTTCTTTGCAATGAGCAATCCGGTCAAATTTTTGTTTTGCTTTCGGGTGTATGGGATACTCACAGAAACTCCGCCTGTTTTTCCCGGAATTCGGTAGTAGAATAGATAGATTCCGTCCTCTCTTCTCCACCGTAAAATTCGAAAGGTATGCTCCACTGGTCTTCACGATTATAAAATACTTGAGATCATTGGTCATATGATGTAGGTGGAATAAATTTCCGATTGAATATCAAAACAACTGCTGAGGATATCTCAAATGCTCTTTTGACTCCTCCGGCATAGTATCGATAGGGCTTGAAAAGGTCGGGAAATATTTTTGCATAAGTTTTTGACAATCGGATCCATTTCATCCAAAAGATAGAATGATACATCACCGTCATAACTGTCTACCACTACCTTGAACGAATTGCGGATATAGTTCATTTTCCCGTTCCGTTTCTGTTTTACGATTGGTTGAGAATACGGAAAATTTTCTGAAACAGTGTACCCGTCAATGAGATACATCACTCTTCCGTTTACCTGCTCGGATAAATATCACTGTCATAACTCAAAAACTGGTGCTATCTACTCTTCCGAGCTATCACGATAGATGAGAATTTTGCTTTGTCCGATGTGATGTTTTTCCGAAATCAAAATCTTAAAAAGTCACGTTGACATATCATAAACAGACAATCGATTCACAAAATTCAACGGAATCCTCCATTGCCTTGATATTGCGTCATCTCGTTGGATTCTCCTTTCGATAATCAAACTCCAATTCTTTCGGCATGACGATAACATAATCCGTCGCTAACTCTCCGAAATAAATTTGCGGTTTTCCAACTTCAAATTCGGATATTACTGAACCTGGCATTTCTTCATCACCATTTCCGGTTGTCGAGACGATCGTGATTGACAGGTGCCATCAAGCCCATATCCATGTGTATACTTCAACTTTGTGTTAATCCAGTTTTGTGCCCTATCCTCCAACTTTTGACTTATCCATCTCACGAACGGACAAAAACCTGTGTCAAATTACCGTCCAACATATCTGTCAATATCCACATCAGGTGAACCGATAGTAACCGCACAACTTATGTAATTGGTTGAGATGCTTCGTTGGTAGGACGATAGTCGTTCAAACTGATATTCATCACTGTCTCTTGATTTGTGACAGACCTTCCGCCGTCATATCATTTTCAAATCAAAATTCTCTTGTCTCAATTTTATCCAAAACCATATGCCAATTTTGTATACTTGATTGCATTTTCAATATACGGTTTTCTTTTGACAACTCATTCGGCGCAACAACAAAGTTTTGAACGGTCGTTTCTAAGAAGGTGCTTCCCAAATTGATAATGAGTTATCCCAATCAAGGATAACACAAATTTTTGCTCAATCGAACAAAAGTACCACGCCTGCAACCGAAGCTAACGCATCAATGCGATATACCCAAGATTGATGGCAACATCGCATATCCTGCTCCAAACACAGCCCTCGTTGGGAATACAGCAAAAAAAGACAACGATCAAGCTTCTTCCTGCAATCAACAGGAAGAACATCAGCACACACACAGAAGCGTTTTACATGTCGACACTTGGTTTTGTAACCGTTTTTCAGGGTGAAAGATCGTATCCCTTCTCTTTCTTCCCTCATGTCCGTCCAACAAGGTTGGTGACAGATACAAAATCAACAAAATCCGACACGATATTGTCACAACAACACAACCAAACTGGACAGCTGGTAATATTTTCATTCATAAAAGAAAGCAAACGCAAAAATCCCAAATCTGAAAATAGGGTCATTGATGCCAAAGGAAACACCGTGAATCGCCTTGAGCATATTCATCCAACCCTCCGACACAACCGCCCTGGTAAAACCGAAAGACAGCACAAATGTCACCAAAGCAATTCGTTTCACAGGTTTATGTTGATTTTCCTTCAGTATTAAAGTGTGCTATCCTATAGGTCTTGTTGAAAAAGATATACCAGTAGCTGACACCAAAAAGGTAGGTACTCAATCATCAAAGAAGCAAATACGCCTCTTAAATAAAGTGTAAATATCCTGTTGTCGAAAACCAAAACAATATCCGTTGCAAAAGTAATCAATTGAGTGAAATCGAAAATAATACATATTCCTATCAATATCCACAGTTTCTCCAATCAATACTCCGCATCGCATAGATGTTTCTTCCTTTCTTACTATCGGTCATCCTATCCGTTATCTTAAAACCAGACAGTTCTGTGTTCTTGCTCTATCGACTTATCTGTATAATTACCGTTTATAATATAGCTTTATTCTATCATATTATTCTGTTTTCATGGAAATATATATATCTATCTCTCTTCCTCATTCAAACCACGAACAAAGCCTCTTTCTGATGAAAAATACTGTCTTATATTTTTATCTGTGCTATAATGAGAATCATATAAAAGAAATCCTATTATCATCCATCCATCATAGAAACATATCTCTGATTCGGTCTTATCACAAGTTGCGAAGTTCATATCGGAAATGGATGAAATGTTAGACGAACCCAAGCTTTACAAGTTCTATTTTTGACTGTTTCATAAATCAGTCACGCTTTCCAAAAGTCTTAACATAACTTTTTAAGTGAATCAGTATGCTTTTGTGACAAAATAAGAAAAATCATTCTATTTCGTTTTGTATCGTTATGTTTCTTAACTGTTCGAACAGGAACGAAATGATAACTCATACATGAAACTGACTGTCTTATGGAAATTTTCAAGTAAAGAAACTGATAGAGTGAAGATTATCGTCATCAAAGTTTCCAAATCCTGCAATCATAAAACAAACAAATACTCATTTGAAAGGAGAATGCACCATGCTGAACAAAAATTATCAATCGATTGTTTTAACCTCAGCTCAATGCCTCTGTTCCATCCTCTATAAAACAAATGTGTTTCTGCCTAAATAACCAGCAAGTGTACTTTGTCATCATCTCATCTATTTTAGGAATTCTCTACACTCGTCAAAACAACATCTCGTTACCTACTTGGGATATTCTCACGTTACTAAGTGCATTGCCTTATATATTATCTTAGAATAAAAGAGGAGGTAGTTGTCTATGTTAAACATATCCAAATTTTACTTCTATTACCATGTTTATCTTGATTCTTTGTTCCATGATATTCAAAGAATCTGTCTCTTCTGGGCCGAAGATAGCGGTAGCGGCGTTATCATCTCTATCCTTGCAGCATGCTTTGTTTCTATACGCATAGAGTAGAGACAATTATCTCACTGAATATCGGAAACATATTTGTATTGCTTTCTCTCGGTTTTTGACCGAAATATTTTATTGTTCAAAACAACCGGTGTCATACTAATGATTACAGGTATAGTCAGATGATTCTATTCTATCGGGAATGAAAAGAAAAATCCTTTCCTGTCTTCCCTATTTCTTTTGAAGCGTGTGTGGGAGGATATCTCTATACTATCTATCTTGCGTCATAAAATAATAACGATGATAGTGGAATAACATGCTTACTAGAGACCGAAATTTACCGAAATTCTTCCACCTGAAAATTGCTCTCTTCAACGGTAACGAATAGGAATAACCGAAACTGCAAAAGTAGATTCAGTCGAAATGTAACATCAATAGGATGAACGATTAGGCTCAACAGATAGTCCTATCATTGACAAACAATAGCCAAAAACATATGTCCTCAATGATATCGCTCGTTTATATAACTAAGACGGAATATGTTATGGTAACAAAATCGTTCGTAACAATTTTTGTATCATAAAAACCCCGAAAAGATAGCATTCTTTTCCAGGGTTTTTGTTATTTTCCATCATTTTCGTTATTTTAATTTTTGTACCACATATTTTTATGCAATTCTTCGATTGTTTTTGACATATTGTTCATGTTGCTTTTTCTCAAGAGCGTTGCTTCAATCTCCGGTTCAATCAAATCAAATGCAATCTGTTGTTGAGGATATTTTTATCACTCTGATGACATGATATCCGAACTGTGTTTTTTACCGGTACGGAAACCTCATTTTCTTCCAATGCAAACGCTACTTTCAAATTCAGGAACCATTTGTCCGCGACCGAATTTTCCCAAACTTCCTCCGCTTGATTTTTGATGGACAACTTGAATGTTTTTCCGCCAATTCTTCAAAAAGGAACTCCTTTGCCTATCTTGATATAAATTTCTCTTGCCAAGGCCTCGTTATCTACCAGAATGTGGGAAGCTTCACTTCTCGCTTTGTACAAAACATCCTTATGTTCTTCATAGAACGCTCTTTTTCTTCTTCCGTAATCGGTTCCACTTCCACAATTTTATTGACACCGAATTGAATCAACAAGTTTTCTTTCAAGATTTCAATTGTTTTTGGAATTCTTCCGTTTCATCCAACTTCTTTTCTTTTGCATCGAAATAAATCATTTTTGGTTAATCATTTCATCCAACAATCCATCTTCCGCATTATCTCCTTGTAATTTTAAAATTTCTTTTCCTAAGGACCGTTTCATGATTTCAAACTCTTCTCTTGTAATATCTATGCCATTTACTTTTGCTAATACTTCAGACATATTTTATTCCTCCCCATTTCTTTGATTCACACTGTGACTATTCTATCACAAATTTCTCATAATCAAAGAAAAAGCGTTTTTCTACCGATTCTTTGCATATAATATGAAAAACGAATTTATCTACTATCGATTTATCTTTTGAAAAGATACTCTCTTCCACAGAGGACGCGCAATATTCACTTATGCAGACGTACAACGAAAACGAATCACAATAATGAGAATCTTCTTAGTTCTTCGGATAAAAACTCCTGTGCTTTCGAAACAAAACATACTACAATGAAAGCTGTATACTATATTTCTATTCACCGAGATATTTTTCGGTTTCGCCAACTGTGAGATGAAAATCCAAATAAAACCGAGTGCATTCTTTATTTATTGTTTTGCAGGTAAATTAAAACACCAGTTATGAAACGACGCATATCGTTTGTCAATTACTCATGTGCAGTGTAATAATTCATTTACAGATAAACTCTGAGAAAAGGAGGAATTTCCTGACTTCAAAATTCTCAAAACACATACTCTTTACATAGCAGTCTCCATTATAATCTATGCCTTGTTTCCAACAGAGCGACAAACAGTTTTATCTTCCCAAAAACCTATCCGATTCCTATCGAACAACAGAGCCTCGTCTGTCGCATCAGACTCGTGCACTGATGAGGAGCAACAGACAGATACTCTTTGATTCTCTACAGCCTCCAACTCGACTCGTTGTCTGCCTATGTAACAGGGTGCTGTCAAAAATCCGGAGTGGTAGAGCTGAATTCGAGCCAAAAGGTGGAAAGATGCGAATTGAACTGGTGGGAGGATTTACGGAAGATGCCGATTATCGGCGGTATCAACTTTGGCGGAATTCGTCAAGACGAACACGCTACTCATGTCGTTACCAAAATAGGCGAAACTCCTCCGGCTCAAGCTTCATCCAACACAGGTACAACAACTCCAAACGGAGCAAAACAACTCTCTTATCAATATTATCAATACGGTCAAACAAAAGAAGAGTTACAATCATTAAACGGAATTGGTGATGCGTATATCCCAAAGAATCATTGATTTCGAGAACAGACGCGCGCGCTTTTTCCGATGTGGAATCTATCAAGACCGTATCCGGTATCGGAGAGAGAAAAATTTGAGAGGAATCAAAAGGTTATGTTACAGTTCAATGATATTTTGTGCCTTGTTATTGAGAAACGGGCTTAAGTGTGCAATATCACATCAATACATCTAGAATAGCTATTTTCGAGATGTTGTAAAAAGATATTTTTGAACTACAAACCTTGGGGGCGTAATGGTTTGACGTGCTTTGAAGGTTTGAGTAGCGAAGTCGTGCGAATTCTCAGCTACACGTCTAATGTGAAAGCCAAATATAAACGCAAACTGCAACACGATTTATTAGCTGCCTAAGTGCACGGCTATGTTCCCCTCTGTCCTCCCAAGCCGACTAGAGCTGATCATCAACTATGCAGGGAACTGTATTGTGGATATCCGGACACAGTACGGAACAATTCGGAAGTAGTGAAACTTTAGCTTGTTATTTGAGCGATTGCGACACGAATTTCAAAACAAACTAACTACACTCGTAGAAGCTTGAGTTGAATTGGTTTCTGGACATGGGTTCGACTCCATCGTCTCCACCAATACATAATATGTAAATAGCGGACATCTCAATCTATCTCTAGTCTAATAAATCGTTATCTTGTTTTGCTATTCGGTTTTAAAGGTACTCAAGACAGGAGCTTCTTTTGAAAAATATTATCCTATTTACTCTTGCAAACCAGGATTGGCATAGCCATCGTAAGTATTTGTCAGATCTATAAGGCATATACCTTGTAAAATTATTTTACGACAGAGCTGGTTTCTGTTGTAGACGCTATACCTAAATTGATACGCAAATATCCAATTTAGGACAAGGTTTTATTTTTCTAAATCATTATATCACATAAATTTTATTATGGCAAATATTTTTAAAATTCATGGTTCATTTTGTGTTAAAACAGAAGTATTTTTCTACTTCTATTGTCTCTTTTCTTGATACCTTTGCATTCCTTCTAAAACCAAAAAGTTCTATTGGTTAGAGAACGATACTGTTCTTTTGCCATTTGCTCTAATTGAGTTTTAACTCTTCATTTTGCAAACGTATCGTCACTATGCCATCACTCTTCCTCCTTTCATGCTTATTTTTATTATATTATACATTATATTGCATATATTTACAACTGTTTTTATGTTATTATTTTTAATATCTTTTATATGTTTGATCAATAACAATATACTATTCTAGTATGATTAAAAAAATAGTTTGTTGTATGTTTTTAATTAAAATACTATAATTTATATTATTCTTATTTTAATTATAATCATATACTATTATAATCAAAATAATTACAATTGATATAATTTAACTTCTTTTTACAATTCATATGATATTGTTATAATAATATATGATGACATTATATATGTAATATATGCTATAAACATGTGGTTTTTAATTGTAATATTCTTGTATTTTTATATCGTTTATATTTCAATAAATGTGTTTTATAATTCATTTACAATAAAGTTAATGGTATACACAAAAAGAGTGCAAAAGCACTCTATTTTGTGATTGATGATGATAAAGTCTCATTGCCATTCGACCTTATCTAACTGTATTATAAATTCCCTCACAACTATCAATGTCAATGACAAATATAACATCATCTTCAATTATCTTAGATAATGTTGTATTACAACAGAAAATTCGTTCGTGTCAGAGATTTCTTGATACTGTCTGTAAACATTACTGTCATAACCTTGTACATCCGCTTTATTAAAACCTTGTTTATCAATCAGCTCTTGATATAGATTTCTTTACATTCTCCACGAGCATGATTATCTATTTTGGATGTGTACTTGTCAAACAGTTTCTCGAGACATTCCTTTTTCTTTAATGGACTGATTTATGATGTTTGTAACATCTTGTTTATAGGAATCTAAAAATTTTGCGATTCTTGTTTTACCGCCTTTTTCTTTTTGACTTTTTACACTAATTGCGGTGCCGTTTCTATCAAATATAAAATTTTCCGGAGAAATTTTTAAACATCGATTGCCTGCAATTCCGGTTGCTTTTGCAGTGATAATTTTGAGCCTTATATTTCTCCGGGTTATATTTTTATCCATTTCGCATCCTTTCGACTACGAACAGATTCTTTATAGGACTTTCTATCTAATCCGATTTCTGTCATTTCAAGTTTCGACTTTATTTAACGCTACCATATCTTTATCTACTGTCACTTTTCGATGAACCCTTTGTCTTAACGATATAAAGATATTCTTTTGCATGTTCTGAAGTTGTTGATTGATATTTTTGCATCAGGATAAATTTGCTGTAACCACCGTGTAAATTCAATACTCGTTTGCTATAGGCATTATATGTACTGTAGCTGTAAATACCGTCATTTTTTAAAAGTTGATATACAAATCATTATTTTTGCAAACTGTTGAACCATAACTATCATGTTTGAGTCTGTCCGATTCGATTTAATTCTTTCCATTCGTTCGTGGAGTTGTATTCCTAATGATTTTTGATTACTTCGTTTTATTTTATCAAATTTCTTTTCAGTAAATACTTTTCTACATACTTCTTTGGCATCTTCATTTCTGCAGTGGAAGCAACAAATTTATTTATCAATTCCGGTGTGATATCTTTCATCCGAGTTGCTAAATTTGTTCTACAAAATGCAGAAATTTCGCTACCGGCTTTTCGGTATCTTTCAGTATCTATTTTAGGCTTGTTGTTGATTGCTACTTTCTAATTGCTTTTCTATTCTTGCCGATATTTTCACCCTCAATTTTTAATTATCATAGATGTTTCGTCTATGTCCAACTGTCAAAAGCAAGAATAACAAGCTTATTGTCATCTATGATACAAATAAGTCGATAATCGCCTATTCTGTATCTCCATTGTCCGTTTCTGTTCGCTGTAAGCCCTTTACCATGTATATGCAAGTTTTGAGTTTCATAGGTTTTTATCAATCCATCCTCTTATTATTTTTGTGTGTACTTATCGAGTTTTTCTAAACTCTTTCTTGAATCGTTCAGACAATTCAATTTTATATTTCTTCATCTAATTCCTCCAAAATCTGCGACAGGAGTAGATTTAGATCCACTATCAAATATTCTTGATAAGCCCTCATTTTGCAAGTGCAACATCATATTCATCTTCTATTTTTCAAACAATGCCATCTTGAAAGCTTCCCCTAAAGACATCAGATGAAGCTTTGCGTAGCTCTCTGCAAGTCTTCAGTTGTTAATCTGATTGAAAACGCCATAATATCATCTCCCTTTAATTTTATTCAATCTAATATAGTACATTGTACTACATTGTATTTCTCTTGTCAATTCCCTCCTTTCTTCATTTCTTGCTTTATCTTCAAAAGCATTGCAAATACTATGTTTCATTTTGTTTATCTAAAAATGGACAGACTTCTCGTGGGATTTTCGCTAAAATAATTTGGTTCCGTTTAAAGTCCAATAGGATAGACTGTGATAAAAACTCTGAATTTGTTGCAAATACTGAAATAGAATGTTTTTAATTCTTCAGTAATGTTAGAAAATTTCTTTTTGCGGTTATATTGCCCTACGGTCCATATAACCGCAAAAAGAAATGGTTGTCACTTCGCTCAGTGGTCTTACTACACCAAAATTCCACAGGGATTTTGATAGGTTTTGTTGATAACAGATTCACTTTGTCACTTATTTTCTCGTTGTCAGATATTCTATGTCACTATTATAAAAATTTAGTAACCTGATTGTCTGACGTGCTTCTTTGTTCAAAATATCTCTTTGTTAAGCTATTTTAAATATTATCAACAAACTATTACTAACAGTCTGTTCCTCCTCAGTACAATTTGTAACTAGGAATCCGCTTGTTCCAAACTTGCAGGTAATGAATAGTCTGTCACAGGTTCTTCTTGTTCCCGATGTTTTAGCCAAATACTCTATATTCTGAATATAAAAATTTGATAGTATAGTGTACTTGATTATCTTTTTCGTATTTCTCTGTCTTTGGATATCCTTTTACAGAAATCAAATCTCCTTTTTGTGTATACTTGCATAAGATTTTCCGCTGTCTTACAGAAACATACACAATTCAAAAATTCTGTTTTTCTTTTTCCTTCTTCATCTTTTTCAGGAATTGTTGTGGCAAGTGTAAATACTCCCACTGTTCCTTCAGCTCCTTTCCAATTCCACATCTTTTTACCATTCTTCTACTGCGATAAATTGTAACATTTTAAATCTCTGCTTTTCTTTTTATAATTTTTGTATATATAACGGTTCTTTTAATACAACATATGAATGTTTGTTTTTATATACAGAGCGTAATTCCTTCAATATTGATTGCGGGTATCCCTACCAAGATACCATTTATCACTCTTTTTCGATTCAGTGGTATCCACTCTCCGTTTACATTTACATCAAAACATTCTCCACAATGTAGTCCTCCATAATCAGCTTTCAATGTCAAAGCAAATATCCATTCGCCTTGCAACTTCATCATAAAACCAATGTTCCTATTCTCATAATATATTCTCCTTTTCTCTCACTATCCTTACAGTTGCTATCTCTTGCTAATTTTTCTTTTGTATATTTGCATCTTCCAAAACATTTCATCTGTAATTGAAGATGTAATACTCTACCAGCAACAATAGGCATTCCTGAAATCTTTTCTTATTTACTTTTTCTGTTATTCCACTATAATCTTTTTCATTTTTATTCTCCTTTTCTGTTATTGAGGTTGTATGCAGGCAATATGTCGAGCTGCATAAACCGCATTTTCTGATTAAATTGTCTTTGCCATGCAGATGCTTTTTGGAGACCACTTAAAACCATTCTTTTTAATGCTGTCCTAACTTCTTCATCCGGCTTTTCCGTTGAATAAAATTTGTGAACGATTCATTTCTTTGTTTGCAATGACTTTTCCGTTCTCAAATTCCCATTCAGGAAAGTCCATTTCTTTTTCTTTTTAACTCATCTATACGTGCTTAATTCTTCAATCTCAGCGCTGTTATTGAGACAATGTATATGGCATATATGGTTGATATAAATTAAATCGTTCCATGGATTCTTTTAGTTCTTCTAATTGTTCTTCTGATAAATCAGAACAATCATCAAGAGTATTATGTTTTCGATAATATACATTGACATTTTTTCATCATTGCCTGTGTTTTCACTAAGTTTTACAAGTTTTTCTCTAATTTTTGAGTAGCATTCGGATCATCAGAACTGATTCCTCCGGATTCCAATTGACTTGATTTTTCAAGAATATTTTGAATAGTATTGTGTTCTTCCCAATGTCTTGCTCTATTTTGTTGCTCTTTTTTTCTTTGTTGGAAAGTTTCGGTCCTGAAATCATTACAGATGGAACACTGGAATTAATTCTAAAACTTTCATTCATATTCTTCGCAAGTCTTCTTGAATAGGTGTCTCAGAAATAGTCAAGTTTTTCATGATACATGAATCAACTATCCCTTTTTTCTCTCTACAAGTTCTGTTGCTTTCATCAACAAGTCTACGATATTCCATCGTTGCACTTCCTGATCATACTCTGAAAAACTGTTCATTTGCTTTGCTCGTCTTGCTGCTTGCTCATTAATTTCATAATATTTTTCCATGTTACTCTCCTTTTCTCCATTTGTTTGTTTTTCTATTTTTCTTTTTAGCTCATCCGTTTTAATTTGTACAATAAATCCATAGCATTTCATCAATCACGCATGCATCGCGAACTAAAGTACTTATACACGGAATATTCTTTATTGTTCCGTAATATCGTGCAACTGCCATTCTTCGGCATATTCATCAGGATGCAAAATTTTCTACAATACATTGAAAATCTTCAAGAAAATATTGAAACAGTAGACTAAATTCTCTCCCAGCAGAGACCAATTTTCTAACTCTATTTCATTTTTCTGATGTTTCTGTTACCATCCATCCTTGATTTCTTGCACTCTTCCATATACATATCTTCTTTTTCTTTCTCATAATACTACCATCCCTTCAATCCATGTAGATGATGTCTATAATAAATCCCATCCACACTGCTGAAATCGGCAGTAATATCACTGCTATCACTTCTCTAAGTTATTTAATATCTCTTTCATTTTTCTTCTTTCTCTCTTCAATAAAAAGGCATCGATGAATAATATTATATACCTTCTTTCATGTGCCTAATTTCTTTTTAATATTTTCTAAATCTTCTTAACCTTTTTACGACTGTCATATCTGACCAATCTTCTACCTTAGAATGCTCTAATATCTCGCACGGATTTTTGAACCATTCAATAGAAGAAAGTTTCTCAATAACTCTGTAAATATGGGCAATTCCGTTTTACATTCTCTGTGTATATAAACACTGCCCTGCACCCATTCAAAAGCCCTAATGCAGATAATTCTTTTTGCAGTTCGTAATAAAGCTTGATTGTAGCGGTTTCTCCCATAATACTGTTTTCAGTTCATCAACTTTTAAGTCGAATGAAATAGCATACATAAAACCACTCCTTTCATTTCCATATAAATCATCTCCTTTTTATTATATAAGACTCTAATAAAAAGATAGACAATTTCCCGTTGTCTATCTTTGAGATCAAAAATAGACAACAAGGTTGGAAATGTTTCCTCGGTTCTGTCTACTAAATATCTTTTCATCAAAACAAAAGAGGTAAAGCAAACAAAGCGTAATCTTACACTCCTTTTTCTTCCATGCTGCCTCTTAATTAAATTACTTTATATAACATATACCCTTTTCTTTTTAAAAACTACCCTATTTTAATCTAAGTTCGTGAATATCTTTGGTATTGAGATCCTACTTGTTTTTAACTTTTGATATTGCTCAATAGATACTGTTCTTTTTACTAAGTTCAATAAGAATATCAACGGCATCTCTTGAATACTTTTCAATTGAATCAAGGCGTTGGTCTATGTATCAAATCGCTGATCCATCGTATCGAACTTATCTGAAACTTCTTGTTTTAAACCTCTTAAATCTTCTTCAGGTTGTCAAATCTTGAATTTAATTTCTTTAATTCTTCTAATATTTGATTCTCCATCTTACTTCTCCTTTCAGGTTACCCTAAAAAGTAATTTCTTTTTGTTTTTGATTTTTCAGTAATTACTTATAACAAAGCTATATTACAGATACAGAAAACGCCTCGATTATTTCTAATCGTCTGTAATAGGAACTTAACGATATGGGCGAACACATCTTTACTTTCATTACCTTAATGGAAAAATTATACCGGTTCTGTCGAGGGCTCCTCGAGTGTCAACAGTGATGTATAATTTCAACTTCTACGGTGTTCCTTCATATTTACACAACATATTAAACGCCTTCATTTTACACAGTAAAACGGTTGTGTCAGGGATGCTAATGTAACGGGCAGAACATTACACAACGAGGATGAACTATAATAATATATTTGCTTTAATTATAGCATATCAAAAATAAATTTACAAGTGTTTTAATTTTTACTACAATTAATTTTTCTCGTACTGCTTTTATTTTCATAGCAGATGTGCTTCGAGATTTATAACCTAAGATTTTAGTAAATTCTGTTCCGAAATTTCTTTGTTCTTCCATCGTCTGTGTAACTTTTCAAAATTTCCCGGAAGCGGTTTTCGCTTTTCTTCCGGTATACTTCCCTTGTGCTTTTGCAATAGCGATACCTTCAGCTTGTCTTTTCTTATTTTAATAAGTTCTGTTTCTGCCTGTGTAGATAAAACCTCAATTAGAATATTGTTTTACCATCTCCATAATCGATTTCTGCATTTCTCCAAATTCATTAAAAATTCATTAGCGTTGTTGGTATGTCCAAAAATCGAATCATCACTCCTTGTTTTTAAATCACAATTCTTGTTTGATTTCTTGTTTATTTCGCCTAGGCGATCTAATCTCATAGTAAATCTCATCTTCACAAAGCGAACTTTTATTTTTAATTTTTGATATTGTTCCTCGCTCAAAATTTTTCCGGAGAAGTTTTATCAATAAAGATATTATGTTGTAATACATTATGTTTTAGCAATTCTTCAATCTGTCTTGATTCATTTTGCTCTGTTGAGCTTACTCTGATATATCCAAACTCATAATATCATCTCCTAAATTTTCAAATACGAATAAGTGTACCAATTTAAGTGCTTAAAAATATCATACACTTTTAGAATGAAAAATGATAGATAAAGTGCAAATAATCATAAAAATATATGTATTAGTGTAGGGTACCTCTAAATGAACACTTTATCGTGTGAATTTTTCAGTTTTATTGTTTATCCATCTCATCTATCAAGATAGATAGATTTTGAAAATATAGTTCTATATATCTTCTTTCATATCCATGTTACTTACTCCATTTCTCTATGTACACACACCATTCAGAAAAATATTGAAATTGCAATGTTTATGCAAATATTATGAAATAATGCTTTGTAAAAACACTTTCTCATAAAAAATAATGCTTAACGGTATGATAAGTATTTTTCAGATTTAATTTTAGATTGTATTTTTGTAGTGATAATATGTAAAATATGAGTTACCGTAAGCAGATTCAATCTTTTCAACAAGTTCGAAATTATTCTGCAAGACATATGTAATATATTGTTTTCAATAGTTTTATGCTATTTTATTTTGATGTTGTTTAGGATAAATGTCACAACATGTGAAAAAGGACAGATTATCCTTGCACTACTTAAATTTTATAATTTTTATTAGACTAATTTATTTACTTTCATGCTATAATATATATTATATGTTTGTAAAGAATTAAATAGCGTGGTAACTAAATAATTCTTCACATTCTTTATCTCCGCATGAGTGGAGCATAAAGATTCCAAGACGTATTCGATATGGAACTGATTCAGTTTTGAGAATACGTCTTTTACTTTATCTGCATCTACACTACAACCACTCACACAAAAATACTTTTGCATTAGATGTTAGGTATAAAAATAATATGATAGATTTCATTTACCATTTCTTTGTTGTATTTGCTTATAAGTACATTATATCCTATATCAACTTTTTATTTTCTCTTTTTAATAACTCTTCTTTCCTCTTTTTAAAGACACTTTCCTTGCTCTCTTCCAATATCTTTTTATTTTTACTTTTTGTACTTTTTATTTTGTCTTATTTAATTCCTCTGTTAAGGCTGATGTATTTTCACGGATAAGATGATAGCTTAATTTTGTTAAATAGATACGATGTCAGTGAGATGATTCCCTGTCTCACTTTTATAATCAAACCGCTTTCTTCTAACTCTTTCATCAATTTTACCGCTGTTTTTCACAACAAGATAAAGTTTGACGTACTCTTTTTATCGTAAAATAGCAAAATATCTCCATGCTTATCTTTTATATAAGGTAGCATTCTTATTGCTTAAATTCATTAAACTTTTCGATATGACCGAATAAAAAGCTTAGCAGATTGAGAATATCCAACATATCTAAAAATCGAAACGTTTTACATATCCTTTTTATATTCCAATTCTTTACTCTTTAACTTTTTCCAATTTCTTTATTTCTGCTATCACTTCCTGAAATTCTTTTTGTTGTTTTTCCATTTGTTTAGAAAGTCATTTTTCAGCTCTTTGTGAAAATGATTGCTTGTTGTTCCATAATGATTGATGTTAATGTTTCCATAATATATTCTCCTTTTGTTTTATAATTTTTAAATCAAAAAGTTGTTCTCAAAAATTGAAAACAACTTTTTACTTTTTATAGTTATTCATTTTTCTTATCTTCATACTTTTGTACTACTCTTTAATAATGCTTGAGCTAACACATCTGCACTATTTTTCTTTATTATCTTGTTTTCGGTTTTTCCGATTTTTGATAGGGATATCAATATTCCATACTTTCAGTTCTATAACTGAATGCTGCATTCTCATATTATCTCTGTGCATAGGATTTGTTTGTCTACTTCTTGTTTTCCTTTTAGATTACACACTTGTTAAACGGATGGAGCGCTAAATCTATAACATATACTTTTTCGAGGGTTGTTGTCCTCATGTCATAACCAATACTAAGCTTTATCCCATTTTCATTCATCAGTCGTTTTCAGGTCTCTTTCTATCACTTACTTGTTCACGTGGTATAATCAAATACATCATCAAAAGTTAGTGCAGATGTTAGAATGGTTTCGGTTCCAACTCTTTCTTTAATGATTTTAGCAGTATTTGGATTATTGGTAGAAAGATACAGCCAATTATGGCAGTTCCCTTTGATGGTGTTACTTCCATGGACTCCGTAAATTTCAAGTTGTTCTAACGATTGAACAACAAGTGTATATCGAATTCCCCGCCCCCCACCAACAGTTATTTTCTGTGGAAAATCCGGTATAATCGAGGGAGTTCCCAAACCCATCATACAAAAAATGTGTGTTAATAGGCAGTCTTCCGCCATAACTGTTTGCAACTTTAATTAAAGCTTGATACAGTTGTGTCATATAAATGGTAGCTAACGGATGCCTTGTCGTTTTTTCATCCGGTACAATCGAAAAAACTACTGTTTTCTTTTGTCCTACACTCTCCATCTCATGATCTTGTTTACTTGTCATAGTTTCTATATTACTATCAGTAAACAACCGAAGAGAAGATAGTGCATTCGAAAACATGGATGTTCTTAAATTTGCTTTTGCTGCAAAGGCGGTATAAAATGCTTTTCTTGCAGGATGTTTAATGGATAGATTTCTTACAACATTATCCAAAGAATACAAAGACTTCTCATCAGATAATTGGTGAATCAACTCATTTAGACTTGACATGTTTTTTTCATCCTCGTTCTTTGACTCCATACATAATAAAATAATTGCTCCGGCAAGAATACTTTGTGACCCGGCAGAAAATATATTCTTATCACTATCTAATATATTAGATGAGTGATATAATACTGCAAATCCCACGCACGTTCAATAGCAAGAGATGAGTTCCCACGTGATTGAAGTACCGTTGTATCGTAATGCATAGGATTCCAATAGTTCGATTTAAGCGGTTCTCTAAAATCAATGCAAATAACATGATAACCTATAGATTTGTAAATAATCACTTGTCATCAAGTATATCTCCCTTAGGATCATTAATAACCATACTTTCGCCCGCAACAGAAATTTGAAATACAGATTGTATATAATCTTCGTGTTTTCCCGGTACGTGTTGCTGCAATACTAAAATTGTGTACATCTTCTGTATCATAATATGCTTCAATTGGCTTTTTGATTTATTTAACTTTGCACCTATCCCGCCGGTTTTTGGTTTTTCTTTAAAATCCCATGTGTATACTCTTTTCTTGAAATCTTTCTCATTTTTCCCATTTACTTGAACCGTGATGCGCCTCATTGATATCTAATTTCTGCATAAAGTGACATTCGTAGTAGAATAGGGAAGTGTCATTAGTTTCACATATAACTACATAATATTGTAAAATCTCGGCTCTTTTAAGAATAATGACAACATTTGTAAAGATAACTCCGGTTTGCTATAGTAAACTATACAAAATATATGCAAAATAAAATGCAAGTACAGATGTAAGTAAAAAGAAAGAAAATCTCTTGTTTTTCATTATCTTTAATTATCCTCCCATCTCATTGATAAAATTGGGTTTAGAAAAAGAAAATTCTTCCCGATCAATTGTATTTTGTGTAACGATTTACAATAACAGTTCCTTCTATTTCTGTAACATTTTAATTGTTTTAATAATGCAAGTCCTCCGTTACAATATAGTAATTCATTGCTTTCAGGAATTGTTTTATAAATTTGATTATCGCTTGTATCAATCAAAAATATGTTCGTATTCTCGTGATAGAAACTGTATCACTTTTTGTAAATTTTCAGATGAAATAGATTGTAGGTACAGTGTATATATTCTTCATCTTTTTCTCTAAAACTCAGGTAAAATAAGTGTTTCTGTAATATATTGCTCTATACTGTCATATTTTTGTATAAGAAATATAACTGTAATTTAAATCAAGTACAGCACAATTCTTTTTCTTGTTCTTTTTAAAGAATGAATCATAAAGCTAATTTCTTTGAAGATGATATCCTGATGTAAAAATATTTATAACAGGATATCTATTTTTCCTCAGATTTTTCCTTAGAAAAATTTTTCTTTTGTACTTTACATCCAATGGAAGTATTCTTTTTCTTTTTGAAAAAGTGTATTTTGATTTTAGGAATATTAATCTTTGGAGTTTTTATAGAAGGAAAAAGAGATAGACTGCAACTTTTTGTACATCAATCGAAAAGGCTTAAGCATTTTATGCTCTGACATTGTATCTTTCTCAATAATATTTTGGTATAGAGTTTCTTAAAATCAATAATTGCTTTTATACTCTTTTCTTTCTTCGTATCTTCATTTTTATGGTTACAGTTTTTCTATTTTTCATAGAAAAATATTTTTGGAATTCAAATTACCCGTTAGTTAGATTTTTCTTCCAATTTCATTTCTCTATTATCATTAGAAGGAAAATACAGAACTTCAAAAGCATCATTATATAGCTTTCTATCTGTAAGCACTATAATTTCAGTGTATGAACGAATAGTCTTAAATATAATTAAATCTTTAAAACCTCACTTTGTTCTTTCAATACAATAAATATCTATCACTAATAAGTTATATCTCTTAGAGCATATAATTTTTCTAATTCACTTTTTGCTGAAAATGATTATCCTGAATAGATGCATAATAAAAATCATGTTTGACATATCCTTTTTCAGAGATTACTTTTTTGCAGCATCGTGCTCTTCCGATATATGCTATTTTTCAACATACTCTAATCATTTTCCTTTTCTACGCATTGAAAAATAAAAGTTGAAGTTCATCGATCATGAAACTCCAACTTTTTCATTTTTAAAGTGGGTTTTTATATTTTAAAATTTCATTGATAAACTGCTGTCATGTTTTAGAGCCTTCGTACAACAGTATTTATATCCCACCATCCAATCTTTTTTCGATAACCGGGATCTGTTACATAAACCTGAATTTTTCCGTTTTGTTCTCGAATACCGTTTAAGACAATAAAATGTCCTTTCCCGCTATACAACTCATTTTTATTTCTTCCTTGTACACTGGAAACAATGTGCCCTTTTCGTAGATGTTCTGCTAATCGCAGACGGTGAAAAGAATTCAGATTTTTAATCCATATTTCTTTGCTGAAACAACCATGACAATTATGCGTTGTTCCGTTCGATGTCCCTGAGCCCTTTTTGATGAAGAAATTTCCCATTGTTTCAGGAGTGATTCTTTTATCATTTTTTAAGGAAGCAAAAATAATAGCAGCCGCAGTTGGTCCACATCCGGCACGGCGATATGTGCTTTGGTTCGGACCGCCATATACTTTGTCCGCCCATGGTCCAACACACTGATTGTAGTATATTAGCGGAGTTATAGTTTTCTCCCTCGATTTTTATGTTCTGATGAATCCATTGAATTTCCGTCTTCACTAACTAAATCTGTTTCAGATATTTCATTATCTTCTCCGATATAGATTTCATGAAGTGTTTTTGAAATATACTCTGCGGTAAAAACGGATTTCTCCGGATTGTTTTTAAATAATATTGATATATGTTTTTGGTTATCAAACCCGGATTTATATATATTTAATCTTCCTACCAACACTTCATAGGTTTCTTTTCTTTTGTTCCATCTTTTATTTTTATTGTCCTTGTACGAGTTTTCTTTGTGTTTTCACTCCATTACAATGAAAACATTTTCCGATTTCAAGAGCTTTATTTCTGTCAAATTTTTGAAATTCTGTTGCATACGAATGGTATCGACAGTCATAATATCTGTCCAATCAATTGAGAAATCATCTGTAACTTTTTACTTCATCACAATCAGAAAAATAAGTTCTCATTAATTTTTCAATCTCTTCATCCTTATGCTTCTCCACATCCTTACAGATAAGCGTATATTTTTGTATATACTCAAATTGCTTTTAATGCTTTTTGTACTCTCTTTATCTGAAGTATCATTGTTGAAATTGCATTATCTAAAAATCAACGACGGAATCGATGCAACTGACCATAATACAGGTACTTCACGAAGAAAAAGAAAAGCTAAAATACAAATTGATACAACAACGGATTTTTCACTTCAATCTACACCAACTTCCCTTTAAGAAATTGTCTGTAAATGAAATCCGGAATCTCATTTATTAACTGTAGTCTTATATTTTTCCAAAAGTTGCAAGACAGTTTCGCTGATCCGCAGAAGATAACAACTCTACTTCTTCCTGATTCAGATCAAAGATAATCTTACTACTGATGCAATCCTTTGAGAAATTTTGTTGCAAAACAAATTTGTAGATTGCACTATTCAATATGGCTTTTTCCTTCTTCATCGATTCCTGATTTTAGATAATCCGTAGTTGACTGTCTGATTGTCATTAAACCACCATCATGCTCACGAATCATTTTAGAAAGGTTTTTAAATTCTTCTGCAATAATTCCGGTATTTTAAAAATTTGTGAAGTTCATCACAAACAATTCTTAAAAATTTCTCTCAGTTATATCTTTTTCACATTACTTTCTCTATTCATTACCGCCTCATGCCAAATTCGTTCCATTAAGAGTAGATATTGTGTATGAAAGAATACGAATATCTAAGTTTCGTAATTCATAAATATCAAATACGGTAAAAATTAGTTGAGAATATCAAACTTTGATTCAGTGTTCCAAATGTGTGCATCTGAGCCCGCACAAATCGGATAAATAATGGTGTGTATCTTATTCATAATATCTTTTCGAAATACATCATCTTCCGTCTCTTTTTCTTGTCCTAAAAGATATAAAATCTTTCAGAAACAGTTGTGGAAACATCTTTAGCTCTTCTAGCGTCATATCAATTTTCATACCATGTGCTTCACATAAACTTAAGTAACATTTCAGACATAATAGATTTTTGATATTTATCCAATTCTGCATAACAGAGAAGAATTTTTCTAAATGTTTTATATGCAGTGATAAGGTGGAATATTTGACACATTAAGCTCATTTTCTTCCATATTATCGTCTGCATTTGTTCTCTTGTTATTTCAAATGGATTTATGGCGAATTCACCACCGGCAAGATTAATAACATCTCCGGAAAATTTTTCAGCAAGATTAAGATATTCTCGCTCAATATCAATCACGATAATTTTTGTCCCGGTAATATATTCTTGGAATAAAATATCTTTCGTAAGCATCGAGTTACCTGCTCCGGTATCTCCAATGACTACAATATTTGAGTTGAATCGTGTCTTTGTTTTTATTCCAAAAATTAACTATAACATTGTTAAAATTTCCATCTTTACCAAGCAATATCCTTCCTCATCATGATATAATTGTTTTAAAATGGAAAGCCTGCCGAAATTGTGCGTGACCGGCATAGGGTTGTTATATCGAATTTCAACCTCAAGATTGAGTGGTATATTTTTATAGAAACAACCTTCTTGTGCAAATAATACAGGTTTTTACCGGGATTTTTGTTAGTAGCACATCTTGTCTTTAGTTTAATGCTCTTTTTATTTAATTCTTCCAAACTACTTTGCAGACACTCGAATAATAATTGTAAAAATTAACTGTTTTTCCGTATCACTGTCCATTTTTGAAAGCATGATATTTGCATTTCGAATATCTCGAAAAGAATACGTTGTTTTACAATCGCATCCTTAGTGCGTTCAAGCTGCTTTTTCCTTTTGATTAATGCTGTCATTTGTTTGCTTTATTAACTTTGTTAAATCAATTTCTCCTATGTGATAAGACCATGTAATTCCCTGACATATTAGTGTAGAAAGCCATTTCAAAGTTGGCTGTTATCCGGGTATTTTACAATTGTGAAATATCTCATATAATAATTTTTCAATTTTGATATGATCATTTTGTAATACGAATCCCTGATGGTGCAAGAGCTTTCGTTGCTATATTCGTCACAGAACTATCATTTTTGAAAATAGCATAGTTCGACCTCCTTTTCTTATATTTCTCATATCCGTTTATCTTTATATCCGGATTAAGATATGCATAAATAACATCAATGCTTTCTTGACGATTTATTTTTCTATACTAATTCCTGATGCAGAAATTTCCCTTTGAACTTGAAGCAAAATTTCTTCAAATTCTTCATCTTCTTTATGGCAAGAAAAATAAGATAAAAATCCGGTCATTAAAATCTCCTGAAGATACCTTTTATTGGATATACTCTCTTAGCTGAAATAAAGCATTTTGCTTTTACTAAATCAATAGTATTTTCCATCTTGTTTTGTAATCCAATTGTATAACTGGATGTGTCTTTTTGCTTTTACAAGCGAAAGAAAAGGAATACGGTACTTCAATGGCAGAAAACCTTCTGTTATTTTAGCAGCAAGTTTTTAATGTAGTATCTGACACAAAATTTGAAGTCGTTTGTTCTATTTTATAAATATAGACTTGTATCATCTGTAGTTGCAATAAATTGTTCTTCAAATTCTATGATGGGATTCTTCCACACCCTTTCGATGATACTCTTCAATGCTTATTTTTATACTTTGATTTTATTTTATTTTTGCTGGAAAAATCTTTTCAAAAATTTTCATAGCTGCTCCTTTTCATTTTTCTATTTCCTTTGTAGATATATTCTTTGTTCCGAAAAAGAATATAATAATCTTTTTATAACATATGAAATGCTGTCGCCTGTATTTTGTCTTCCTGTAGTAACATATATATATAGCAAGGGAAGAAATTAATCCCATACTGAAACGTGCGGTAGTTGGCATTTTATTTTCCAATAACGGTGATAAAAATATTATTTGTTAAAAATAAACATTACAAGTAAAGTGACTAAATCTAACACTGACAATCCGAAAAATATTTTTGAAATTTTTCTGGAATCGGATATTCCAAGTCATCTATTTTTGTAAATCATTATTCTGTTCCATTTCTATCACTCCTATAGTTTAATTTTGACAGGTTTATTGAATTTTATGAACAATGTTGCAATTAAAATAAGAGATAAAAATTACAATGAAACAGCAGATTTGCTAATTATTGTTTCTGTAAGAATAAAGAAATAGTATTCTGAAGATATCTTTAAGAATGCTATGACAAGAGGAAAACAACATAAAAACTGATTTATAAATCCTATGTTGCTATCCTTTACTTCTCTTGCAAAATTATCATTTATATCGATATATCTTTTTCATAGTCCATCGGAATCGCAAGTATCGTATATTTGAGTCTCTTTTTCTCCTTGTTCAGCGTTGATGGCTAAATTCATCATTTTATGAAAGTAGCTGTTGTCAATACTATCTCGAAGTTCATACATTGCCATACTGGATCAGCATGAAAATACATCACATTTCTGTAATAAAAATTCGAATTTATCCTTTAAACTTTCCGGAATAATGTCTCATGGTTTGCTCAACGGCTTCCAGAAAAGTTTTTAGTACGAATATAAGAAATGGACAAATTCTCCCATTACCATTTGCAATTTTCTATCTCTTGATGTTCGCTTTTTATTGTTAAAATAAGAAACGATAAAATATGGCAACACAGAAAAGATAAACACAAAAGCAAACTTGCAATTACATTTCGGAACACATGACTGATATAATATCCCATCGTAATAAAACAAAAATGTCATTATAAGATATGTTGTCATAGAAAAACTGCTATATTCGAGTATACAATAATTTTTATTCTATACTGAATTCTATATAAAATGGATTGTTTCTTTTTCAACACTTTATTAATATATATCTTCTCCTGTTTTCTTTACTGATATACATTGCTTTTTCATCAATTAATTCCTTCAATGTTTTTCGTTTTACCTTATTTTTCGTTTTGTCTACATCTTTACTGAATAAAAATGAAAAACATAAATATATTACTATAAATACAAATACAGAACATATGCTACTTATTTCACTTATACTCAAGCAAATCACCCTTTCTTTTTCTATATTATTTAATAGAAAACAATATTTCCTGTAAATGAAAAAAACAATAATGTTAATAACTACCAATGTAATTATCCGCTTCACAAAATAAGATGCAGCATGATGATTTGTGAGAATTCGAGATAAATATACCAGAGACACTGCAACTGTTCCTGCTTGTATCAAACCAAATAAAAATTATTTATTTCGAAAAATCAGATGCTATGGTTTCAAGAAGTTGTCCCACTCCACTTGTAACTTCTGCAATAATAAAAATGCTTTATTTAACATAATGTCATCTCCTTACATAAATTTTGCATCCTATTGCTATTAATGTTGATACCGCTTTCCTCCCTGAACCTGAACTGCTGCTCCCATCTGTTGGAAACATATTTTTCAAGTGTTTTCGGCAAGAATATATAGCGTTACTATCATTGCAAATGCAAAGATATTTTGCACAAATGCTATATCAATGCATTTGTGATAGAGTCTTTTGCATCAATAATCGCAACTGCTAATTTAATTTGAGCAGATGCGATAAAACATACAGAAATCTTTAATAAAGTGAGCTGAAATAACCGTGATAAATAAATTCTACATACATCTTTTAAAAACATAATGTATATTGCAGGATATTCTGACATATCGTTTAGTGCTGCAAGTGGTGCTAATATTTCTAATACCATCAACAAAATTGATAACATTATTGCCAATATAAAACGATAAACCACGTTGTAATCATCACAATTGATATTACAATCATTGCTATTAGGAAGGATAACAGTAAATGGCATAAGTGGAATTGCTGCAATTATCGATGAAAAATCTATAACATCTATCGACGAACAGTAACAGTTACTAATGATAGCATCTTGTTTCAAAATTTTTGACGATTGGGTTGCAATATGTCCCATTAAAACAGGAGTTGTTTCAATTGCAATGATTGTTTTGAAAATGAAATACAAATTCAGAAATATCCATACTGCTTTCTTCAAAAATAAATACTTTTCAAAATAAAAATCAATATCACTGTAAGTAACATTGAATATGCAAGAGAATGTGAATACTCTTTTTAATTTTAAAAATATTGCTCTACATCCAAAAATTGTTTTACATGATAAATATTTTGTACTCCGACTATCATAAATTCTAACAACGCATTTAGAAAAGTAACTAACCCTTCCAGTCCGGTATCTAATTGTAATTTTAGAAAATCCAAAAATCACTCCTTCAAATCAGAGAAATTTTTTGAAATTAAGAGAAAAAGAGCATCTATCATTGCTGCCATTGCACCACTCCATGCCAAAACACCAAAGACAACAGCAGTAATTCCCCATCCTATTGCTGCATGTCTTTTCTGTTCCATACTTGTGGACATGTACCAAAATATACAGAGTAATGTTATAGGGATACAACCCATTTAATTAAATCTAATACAACGAAAAAGCAAAATTGCTAATAAGCCCTTTCCCTTGTCCAGTGGTGCTTGAAAAGGTCCTGCTCCACTTCCTATTCTATCAGCACAAATATTTTGCGGAACGAATAGTAAAAGCACATAAAACAGCAACTAATTTTATTAATCTTTTTATAAGTTTCATAGTTTATTCTCCTTTTTATTTTTCTCTAATAGTTCAAATATCTTAAATTCATTTTGAAATTTCATAATTTCTTTCCGGGATATTTCCGAACGGATAACATATTTCGTTTACCGTTATTTTTATCTTGTAATTTTTCTAATGCTGATGTGTTTGTCATCTCCTTTATCAAAATTAAAAATCACATTAAAATTAAAAATACATCGTTTCTACATCAAAAGTTTAAATCATCAACAATTCTTTGTATAATGTCTTCTCTATTTTGCACTACTAAATACTTTTTCTACTTTATTGATGCTAAACATCGTTTGTAGTAATTCTTGATTTTTCTTTTGGTAAGTTAATCACTATTGTATAGTCTTTTAAATTGTTAATCGCTTGCAAAATTTCTTTAATAGAGTACTGCTTCTTATCTATAAATGCTGTTGTAAAAAACTTCTATGTTTTTATATCTATACAGTGACATTTCATCTTTTACAACATTAATATTTTTGTAAAAAGCTCTCTATAGCTTTATATCGTTCAATATCAACATGATTAAAAACGCAGATAATGAAACATTATCTGAAGATAAAGAACAAATCTAACAATGCCACTCTATTTACTGAAAGAAGAAAAGCTGAAATAGATCGCTGAAAAAGAAGATCCGATGACGACTGTAATTAGAATAGATAGCGTGAATATTCGAACTGTTTTTCAGCATGATGTTTTTAACGCTTTCATTTGTTGCTCTTTTTCTTAAGAGCCTCCTGCATCTTTATCTTCTGTAACCGTAACAATGGATCTTTTGTAATTCTTCTTTTGCTGTAAGAAATTTCCTGTCTTTTTGTTTGATTTCTTCCTGTTGCTGTTGGATATAAAACATCTTTTTCTTTAGCTCCTGTTGTTGAGTTTTTAATAGTTCCTCACTCTGTTCCTGCAATTTTTGATGTTGTCCAGTTCTTTCTGAAGATTCCTTTCTTTTGTAAGAAAAATAATTTTTGACAGTTTAAAGAATCTTGTTCATCTCTGAGTTCCTGCACAACTTTTGTATAATCTTCAATCTGTTTTTCTTTTTCTTGGAGTTTCCAGTGTTTCTTTTGATAGGTTTTCTAAAGAAACAAGTTTTTCTTGGAGTTCGTTCTGATTATGATTGATATTGTCTATAGTCTGTTTTTCTTGTTCTATACTCTGAAAGCTGATTTTTGATACACGAATTTTCCTGATGTAACTTCTTCCTTTTTCTTCAGTAAGAATTTTGTTGTTTTCGGTCTGATCAAGTCTACTTAGAGAAAATTCTAATTCCCGTATCATAGTTTCTTTTTCTCTCAATATTTTGTGATAAACATTGAATTCTATTTTGTGAAACAGCATTTTCTTTTTACTTGCAATTGCATATTTTTCAGCAAACTTTCAAGATTCTTCTTTTTCCTGTGTAGCCACCTCATATCGGTGTTGTTCTTCCTCGAAGTTGTTTCTGTAATTTTTGTATCTTTTCTTCCTGTTCAACTTCTGAAAAAGAAAGTGTATTGATTTTTCCTGTGTTTCTTTTTGTTCCTGTTTCTTTTGAACTTTGACAGGAGGTTGAGCTTTTTTCTGTTATCTACAGAAACAGTATTGGTATTATTTATTTCAAAAGAAATGTCTCCATAACAGACATGATTTTCAATATCCTCTTTTGTTTGTTGATTCGTCATTAAAAAGAAAGAATATCATTATATTTTTCATTCTCGTTCAAATTTATCACCTCTTTTTCCTCTAATCTGTCCGATAGCCCGCACCATAACGCCCCTGATTGATCTGCTTTCTTCCTTTTTGCTGTGATTTTATGGAATATCCCGCAAAAGAAAGTGTTTTTGAGATTTTTATATTTAATTTATCTCCTAATCGATGTGCCGGGACATCTAATCCCGGATTAATTTCTTCAATTTGAAAAGTTCCGGAAATTTTTTGAAAGCGGGTTAGTACTGTGAGTTTCATTTACAAATTTTGATGTGATAACTCCTGTAATTTCCGCCTCTTTTACATACTTTTACTGTAATATTTCTTAGCATCATATAATAGCTTAAAAATAATACAAAAAGCACTAAAAGTAAATATTAAAAGGAGATGAAAGAAATAATCCCATATTGTCGAGCGTTTTTCAAATAATCACCTCTTTCGTTGATTATCAAAATTATTTTCATAAAGTCGTGAAATTCTGTTCTTTCTACAAAATCTCCTGAAAATTCGATTTTCGATCTGAAAACGAGCACAATTAAAAAGAATTGTGGCTGTATTGCAATTGTGAAAACTGTCTCCTTTTTGTACTTTAGTTCCCACATTCGGGATTAACCTCTGCTATCTTATTTTCTAAATTACAGTTGGTACATAGTTCGTTTGTAGAAAATCTGAAACTTTTCGCTTCCTGAATCTACAAATCCGCCGTTTACTTGAGCGTAGGTAATTATAATTTGTTCTGCTGCAATTACATCCGATTTAACGTTGTATAACAGCAAAACATTCACAAGATAGACAAGCACAATCAGGAGTGATAAAATCCCGATAAAATACCCGAAGACTTTATTCATTCCCATAATTTACCGCCTTTCTACCAGCTCCTACATTCCAAGTCTACCTTTGAACCATGTCATAAGTGAATCGATAAAAGTTGGAAGGTTTCCATCATGTAAAGTGCCAGTACAGATCCAATACAGCAGCTCCGGCAAGAATCCTAAAATTGTCATCATACTCTTACTCATTGTTCTTCTCCTTTCAAAAATATTGTTTTAGATACCCTATATAGAAAAGAATAGCAACTATTCTGTTCTAACTTATTAAATGCAAGATAGAATCTACCAATTGATATAAAAGACAGACTAAAATAAAGACAAAATAAAAAGAAACTGCCAGAATATTGAGCAGTTCCAAATAAAAATGGTCTATTCTTCAATTTGTCTTCTAAATGATGTTGGTATTTCTCTAAAAATTTATTTTCTAAGATTTCAACATTAATTAAACTATCTCTGCGATCTCCATTGAGGTCGTTAATCAAAAATAGATCAACCTCATCCACCTCTAATATATTAATTCTTTGTCTAAATAATCGTAATGCTTTTTCTGTTCCATACTGACCAATATCAATCTCTAACAGATTAAAAATCATACTTTAAATAAGTTGCATTTTGAAATCATGAATGATATTTGATAACGGTTTGCTGTTTGACGAATATCTATAGGGTTGGACAAAAATGACGGCATTTCCGTTATAATACCGTTTCGAAGGTCTTGAAGTTTTCTCAACTTCGGTTATCAATATCAAAGTATGTCGCAATTCGCAACAATCACACTGATAAATCTAATTGCATATGCAAAGGACACGATAACTTATATACAATAAAAGAAACAGATAAGCAACTATAAACATGAGAACCGGTGTTAAAATTTCGTATGATATATTTTTCATAGCTGATTGATATGCCGGATCTTTTCAGCTTATCTATCACTTCTTTTTGTTCTTCACTGTTTTTAATTTATCTGTTAATTTTTCCTATTTTTCAAGAAAACTGTCAATGTATCCTAAAATTCCTGTTTTTTTGCTGATACAACATCTGTATTTCATTGATATTTTTGTGTAATCGATGTTGTTGAAAGATATTCATAGGTTGCAAGCAAAATGTAACTTGTAAAAAGCTATAAAGATGGAAAAATAACATAAATTCACCTCATTTCTTCTACGATTGCTGTATCTTCTATCTCATCATGTTGAAATGCTGTTTTTAACTTTTCAAACATTTTATTAGACATTCCTCCCTTTTTCATCTTTTTGATAAGTCTTTCGGATATAAAATTTTCTGTTTCATAATGTCCGACAACCTTTTTATATCTATTTCATTTCCATTTTTATCAAGATCGTATATGGTATCATCAATCACATATCTAAGATAATTTAACGACTGCATATGTTCATTTTTCTTATCATAAGAAACAAGCTCATCAATGCTTGTTATTCTTCTTGTTCCGTCTGCTAATTTTTCCATTTTTATGATGATAGGAAAAGCATAGCAAAGTCAATTTTAAGATAAGACTGTCAGCAATATCAGATTTTTGATTGTTTATACATCTGTAATACTCTCTCCGAAAAACATTTACATCTTTCTGCATGCAATGTTACAACAGTTTGATGTCCTGTAATAGATGCGTCTATCACTTCAACACACTCTTCGCCTTTCATTTCCTGTAAAAATGATTGTTTCAGGAGAACAAGTGCAGTGCGGCATTGACCGATTGCCTGCAAATTCATTAGATTTTCATTTAGTTCCCACATTAAAATTTCATTTTCCGATTCTTTTGTAATCGGATTTATTTTTTCTAGATTCATTTCTATCGATTTCGCAATTGTTATCCCACGACGATGCGATAGCAATGCTGAATCTAAAAAGAACGCAAAGTTCCTGTTTTCCCACAGTTTGTTCCTCCATAAAAAGGCGGTAGATAATCCATACCTCAAAAATGCAGAAATCAGAAGATATCCATATTCATTTATCGTTTTTCTTTTAAAAATTTCCGAAAATGGGTTTTATTTTGTTTACGAATAATCATCTGCACCACTCTATCATTACTATCCTGTTCCTCTTGCAATCGGATCGGTAATTACAGCAACACGAATACTGCTGCCTAATCGTGTTCTTGTAAACGGATTGTCTTTCCTGAGCGGTTTCGCATTTAAGCTGTTTCACATATCTCGTTCTGCAATGAGATATGCGGTATTTGGCGGAATAACGATATCGGCTTTAAATACTCCTGTCCTTTATCATCACTCTACCGGATCGTTATTTCCGTTCAGTCTGATTTCTTCAATCTCATCTCTGTTATAGATCAAATCATTTAATTGTCCAAAATCTAAGATTTCGTCCTGAATTTTTATGAATTGTTTGTGATGAACTATAACCTTCTAATTTCAATCCGTTTGTTAAAAATATAATTGTCGATTAGTTTTTCAACAACTTCTCTGTCTGTCTCAGAATTTCCCATCTGTGAAAATGCTTTCAAATGATTCTCACGAAGATAATCTTGTGTACGTTTCACTAATTTTGCAAGATATGTTTTCTTCTGTATTATCATCATCGTTACTATTATCATTCTCAAGACGTTTTACAGAGGCATCTGCTTTTTTAATTGATAGAGATCCGGAATAGCGGCAGATGCTTTTTATCTTCGTTTTTTGCATTTAATTCAAGCAGTAATGCTTGTATTAAATCTGATTCAACACTTGTTTCGTCACTTTTTAAAATGGCATTAATTGTTTCTTTCTCAAGCATTTTTATCTCCTTTTTCAATTTTTACTTTTAAAAAGAAAAAAACCTTTTTGTTTTCTGTTTTTGTTTGTTTTACTATAGTTACTGTCTTTTTCTAAAATAATATTGCAACCTTCTGTACATCATTTAATGTACTGCTTTTTCTTTTTGTACCAGGACTGTTCAATATGCTCTTTTTCCTTCGTTTCCATATAATGTAAAAATTCTTTGATATATATGGCATTTCTAAAAGTTTATACTCTGATTTTAGCAGAGACAAACTATTGAGTATATTTTTCAGCTATTTTCGTTTCTAAAAAGCCATTACTTTTGTTTTTGATATAAAATAATTTTTCGGGTTCACATTGAGCAAAAATGCTATTGAAATAGTTATCATAGTCTTTTAACAACTTATATGTTTGTAAATTCTTCATCAAGTATGATAACCAGATAATCTTCTTTCGTTATTAAAGAAATAGAATCAATCAGCATTTTTCGATGTAATTGGATGGAAGATCAATGATAATATATTCAAAATGCTTTTCTAAATAGTCCATCATCTTATAATAAACTTCACTGTTGATGTTATATAAGTCAAGCAATTCATCTGTAATATTTTTAGATAAAAGAAAAATTTCTCACTATGTTTGCTCTGTATCAGTTGTTCAGATACCTCAAGATTGTTATAAACATTTGTGAGAGATTTTTGTTGTTCTTTGACTTTGTCATTTAAATAGATACTATATGCTGTATAACGGTTACACTCAACCAGACAAGTCAAGTGTTTTTTTGATAAATTTAGAGCAATATCATTCGCAATAGTTGTCTTTTCCCGTCTTTGATTGAGGAGAATATACATAAATTTTCTTCATAGTCCATTTTCTCTCCTTACTGTAAACCCTATACTTTTTCTGTATTCTGAAGATATGGTTTCATTTAATAAAATACAGTGTATATTACCTGCATACACATAGGGAGTATTATTTTTGTTTGTTCATCGGTTAAATCCAATGTTAGTGTAGCTGGTTTTCTTTTGTTCTGTAACATTTGACTTCATATCTTTTTCTTCCGTGATTTCCTGTCCGGAATCGATGGTCATTTTTAGTACCCTTATTCTGTTTAGCTGGCTTGATAAGTTACAATGGCACTGCCATCCTGATTTTTAGAAATTAATGCAATTTGTATAATACTATCAGGTTTTAATTCAGCGGCAACAGATGAAACTAAATCTGTTTTTTACCGTAACTGCCGTGTTGATGATTTTTGAAGAAAATGAAGTTTGATTCACATCGTCTGTCAACATGTTGAATATAGCAGTCGCTCTGCTTTCACACACTTTGCAAAAAGATATCTTCCTTCTATTTCTGAAAGTTCCTTTTACGACTGTATCTCCAATATTGTATTTTCGATTTCTTTTGACGGAGCATATCCTTTGTAATTTTTGTCCCTATAATTTGATCGTGGGTTAATACATAAATGCTTTGTGTTTCTTTTGTACTACTTGCAATATAGTAATTTAAGCATCCTATCATGATACTTACTATCAAAAATATTATCGAAATGAATATCGTTTCATAAAATTCTACCTCTTTCTTTGCTATCGATATTGGATTAGTTCATCTATTTTAATCTGTAAAGATTGCTTCTGTTCTATTCTCTATTTTTGTCTTAAAAATAAAAATCATTTTGTACGTGCGATGAGAGGGTTAAATCAAATTCTCCTTCTACAATTACTTCCGGAACTTTATCTTGTACCGGAATGTTTTCCTGTAAGATGATATTGACCCGGAAATATCTCAAATCTTGAAATTCTGATTTCATGGATAAAGTGATTAGATCGTGTAACAGAGGAATTTTCAAGAGATACATTGACATTCTTTTTAATTAATTTTTCAACAATTTCTTTTGTTAATTCTGTATCTTCAATGTACAATATATGATCTTTTAGTTTATCATCTACTGTTACTTCCATAGCATCTAAAGATGCAATTTCGATTTCTTTGTACATCATTTCCTTTATAGTTGTTCCAGCGGACAAGTTCAGAGCTAATTAAAACAAAAAGAAAGAGAAAAGAATAAAACTAATATTACTTTCAAAAATCCTTTTCATATCCTAATACCTCTATGAAATAACTGCATGATATAAGTTTTGTTCCTTCTATTTCAAAGGATGTGGTTATGCGAAGTCGAATTGCTTTTATCTGTTGGAAGTTGTCTTACTATTTCTTTATTTGAAACAAATACTGATTTCCATCTACATCAAAAATATGATTTTTAGAAGAAATATGAATCAGATTTCTAAATATGTCTTTTTATTTCTAATTCTTTTTGGAATATCTTTCATAGAAAGAATAAAACAATCTGTTTTCTTTTATCAATAAAGAGGACTTTTCCTTTTACTTTATCTCCGGGAAGTAAATTTAAGTCGGAAAGTTTTTCTTCCATTTAACGGAATATTTTGTGCAGATAAAAATCCTTTTCATTCCATTTGAATCAATATATATCCTAATTCTTCTGCTGGAATATAGTCGTTGTGTTCTGTTCCGGCAGAAGAATTAGGAATTTTCACTGAAATGCAATATTTTGATATTCCGCTTCAATCATATCTCCCTGAGAAATTTCATCTAAGAAATGTGTTTCAAGAAGATCCAACGCTTTCGTACGATTACAAAGTACAATACCATTTTCCCTCATAAATTTGTTCTATCTTCACATAGGTATTTTTGGCCCCAGATATTTATCAATGTATGAGGAAAAATCTTTTTCTTTCTCCACCGGTCTGTTAAAGGCATCAAATGGAATAATAAAAAGTATACGAGGAAGTTTTTCATAATTCACTGTAAAAATTCTTTTCTCCATATTAAAAATCAATGATTGTAACTTTTTAATAATACTTTCTTCTTCATACATCTTTTTAGTTGTTGTTTTTTCTTTCGGTTCTAAAGATGATTGCTTGCTTAACATATCATTTAAATACATACAAATGCCTCCTTTGGAATTTTTAACTATAAGCTGAAAAACGGAAGAAATCTCCGGTATTTTTCTATGATTTTTATAACTTTGTGTAATTTTTATCTGTTCAGTAGTGTCAAGTTTTGTAGCAAACTGTTTTCAAACACAATCACTTTATTTTGTGTTTTCTAATGCTAAATATCCTTTTGCATTACAAAGATATAATCTTTTGCAAAATCAAATTAGGATATCTCTCTTTTATAAAAATCGTACAACTTTACTGCCCCACCACCTGTTAAAAATAAGTGTCTGTATTTGTTGATGTCTGAAGATAATTTAAGATTGATTGAGTTGACGATTTTATCCGCTAAATTTTGCATACTCTTTTTGGAAATAGGAGATAAGTCGATTTCTCCATACATATTTTTCAAGATCGAATTTTTATGTTGAATGGCAAATTCAACTATCGTTCGGTGTAATTTCAAATTCTTTGCTTGCTGTTTTTGAAATGTTATTTATTGCATTAAAAGATTCCATATTCTTCTAACGAAAAGGAATTTTCTTCAATTAATTCAAAGGTATTATTCAAAACTTCAAATGATACTACATCAACGGTACGATATCCAATGTCTATGAAAATTGACTTTAAAATATTCTTCTGCTCCCGGATAAGGTGTTCCGGTAATGTCATAAAGGTTGGAAAAATATGCTCCTATTCCTTGAGGAAATACAGATATTTTTACTGATATGAATACTTTTTCTTGCCGTGATATTCTGTTTCTAATTGTATTCCTGATAACTCATCTATAATGTTTTTCCCACGATTAAGAGTAATATAATAACTATACGGTAGCCCTAAACATAACTCAATTTCTGTTTTATTTTTCCCGAATTTCTGCTTTCTGTTGTTTCACCAAGCAATGAACTGCACAAAGCAATATAAATCTTTGTATCTTGATGAAATGTCTTGCTGTTTTTCCCATCTTCTTGTTGCCCCTTTTTACAATAGCTAAGATCTCCAATGTAATAGTCGATTCCATCAATTTGCATTTCATAGTCATTTTTACTTTTTAAAATGTTGGAATCTATGTTTTCTTTTTATGACGGTTGGAAAATGTAACATTTTCCCTTCCTCGTTGACTGCTTTCACATACCCGTTTCCAATATCGATTGATAATTTCATATAAACAACTCCTTTGTTTTTGATTATAATACAGCTATTTCAGCTGTCTTGTATACTTTTGTAATTGTGTATATAACTTTTTGAAAAAGATTTCATATCCGTTTTGATTTTGTTATTTGTGTCAAATCCTCCAGCTTGAATTTTTGAAAAACATTTTTCTTGGATGTAAATAGGTTCACACAATGAAATTTTTACTGTAATTCCCCATTCTTTTGAGATAAAAATAAAAATTCCGTCATCAAATATTACGGTCATGTGTTCAATTTCTCTTGTTTGAACTCTATTTTATATTTTTCGTATGCAGCTATTACTTTTTCATCATCTTGCTTACAACAAGAATAGCGTCTGCTGTATTTGTTTTTCTTTGCTTTTCCTCATTTGCTTTGCTCTGTTTTGAATAAGTTTAAGAATCTCCTAATATCGTCCAAACTGCGGAGGAAATCATTTCGTTTGTTGATTTTTGAAATCGTTTAATTCTCTTTTGACAAAAATCTGCATTGCGATTTTCATTGGATTGCTAAGATTTCTAAAAATCGAAGTGCTTTATACCCACGATACATTCCGATATTTTTGATTAAATCTGATGTCATTATCTTCTTCATCATGAAGTAAATATCGTATATCAGCAATTTTGATATTCGGTCGAAAATAGAATTGATTTTCTTTGCTCCTTCTATGCCTGCTTTTATCACAATCATAAAAATAGTGGTTGGTATGTTGAAAAATTCTTCTGTCCACTCCGCCGAATACTCCTGCTCCACCTGTTCCGGAAATAATTTTTGTGGAATAGAAGAAGTCTTCTTCAGCGTGATGTTGTAATGTTTGCCATGCTGCAATTGCATCTGGGTTCACCTCTCAAAAATCCAAATTCTTTTTGTTTTTCCAATCGAAGGAGATTGTAGCTCGGAATATAGATATGATTTTGTCGTAAGATGTCCATATCCTGTTAAATTAAATATATTTCTGTGGTTATATTTTTCCGGTGTAACTCCATTCATTTGCTTGAATCTGATATTTACAATTTCTTTATTTTTCATCATATACAGGGAATGTAATACAATTTTTAAGATGGTAGTGTTTTTCCGCATATCCCGGAATAAAGAATTCTCGTCTGCATAACTGAGCTTTTTGATAATACATAGTATCTTCTTCTATCATTCGTTCAGATTCTAAGATGGATTTTATTTTCTCCGATTTCATCAAATTCTTTATTTGCTGTCATTAAGTTTTTCTAAATCAATCGTATAGGAGCCTTTTTCCTTTCTTGAAATGTTCAAAAAGGAATTTTCCTTCTAAACTGTCATATAGTGACAGTAACGTGCCTTGTTATTGTCAGATCTATGACAACACCAAACTGCTTTTTCTATATTAAAATCAATTTGATGTGTTTTATAAAAGGACGAGTACATAGAAGTCAATTTCATTTCCTTGTTCCGTTATTTTGATATTATGATTTTGAGAAAGTTTTTCGAATTACTTCTCGTACATCAATTCCTTTGATAATATTCATTCATTTTCTCACTCCTTTTATCTGATATTACCGCACAAAAATAAAAAGTTGAAGTTCGTTCAATGATTCTTCAACTTTTTCCCTTTGTTTGTGTCATCTTATTTATTTCACTTACGGTTACTGTCATAGTTACTATCTTTTTATATAGGGTGTTTTGCTGCTTCCTGAATTGAAACTTTTATCGTTATCAGTCTGTCGAATAATGCTGTCTTCATGCATATTTCTCTTTATCTTAATCTTTCCGCAAAAGTGTTGCACATTTCTTTTCTCCGGCGGTCGCTCCGGTACATATGCCGTTATGGTGTAAGTGCCATCTTTTAAGGAAACAGGTGTATAGATTACTTTTGCTCCGGTTTTTGAAGTTGCATTTGTAGGTGTTACAAACTTTCCTTCTGCTGCTTTTACAAGATTTGTATTTGAAAAGTTTGTTTCTCACAACAACAGCAGTAGTATTCTTCGGTTTTTGTTTCGGGAACGATCTCCACGCTCCGCTAAGCTGTTTCTCATGTTACAGTAGAATTTACATTTGCCATAAATCCATATCCGGATTTCATATTTACATTATTAACCTGTCCTCCGGTTCTGTCTTTCAAGGTCAGGGTAGACTTTAGTTCCGCTTTGTGTGGTAAAATGTATAGTAGTACTTTTTACTTTTCTGCTCTTTGTCGTACATTTTTCCTCGCCTTTAGAATTTGTGCGACAACTTTCATAGTTTCAGTTTCCATCTCCAATCCGTTTCTTCCTATGTAACGCTTGGCAGGACAACCCGTAATAGGTGTTTCTTCTTTTGGTTTTTCCACGCAAATTTGAACCGACTTTTTGTTATTGGTGTAGTCTTTTTCTTTGATACTTCTATCCTTGTTTATCTCTGCGGTAAGTGTCTGTACATCCGCTTGCAGGAGTTTTTACATCAGCAATATAATCGTGCTGCTAGCTAATCATTGTTTTCTATTTTTATAGCTTAATGATACATCGAGTTAATATTTTGTTTGGAGCAGTAGATTTAACCTGTACCGGAACAGATATTTCGATGTTTGGCGGATATTTCTTTTGCACATCAATACTTACAACAGATAAATCTAATTCAGGTGCTTTTTTCTTCAGCGTGATTACATACGGTACAAACCAAATGTAGCCGTTCTCTTTGTCTAATTGCTCTTTTGACTTTCCTCTTAGTCGCTCCAATGCTGATATATAGATTGCATCTGCGTTCTGTTTACCACCAACAAGACGATAGAGATGAGCATCAATATATCGTTCTCCGTAATTCTTAACTTCTGTTACATAAGGCACTCCATTATAACCTAATACACAAGACATATTTGCTGTAATTCCCTTTTTCCGTTAGTTTCGGATTTTTAACTGTCAGGTTGAGTGTAGAGTAATTAACATAGTGTTCTTGATAATTTGTTTTGTTTTCTAAATAAAACGGATATACAGGGAAAATATTCTGTTGGATATTGATTGTCAAAAATAGTATCATCATAAACGCTTTTCGCTCAAAATGAAAATTCGGTGTATACGGTTCTACCGATACCAATTCATAATCTTCTATTTTTCCTTTTTAGTGAGCTTGCAGGAAAAATAGAATTAAAAGTTACTTCTTTTTCCAAGTTCAATTTTGTTCTTCCTGTTCCGACAGATATCCGCATATAACACATTTGGATCTTTATTCTTACTGTACGAAACATATCATCATAACCCCATATATTTTTCTACCTGTTCCGGCTGTTGTGTGGTTGTGTGATACTCGTCAGCATAGCTTATTTTGCGTTCGATATTTTGCCGTTAGAAGAAAAATTATGTAATATGATGCTTATTGCCTTTTTAAATTAATCATCTTAAAACCTCCGTGATTTTTCTCCAGCAAAAAGACTACTTCCGTTTATCAAGTAATCCTTTTTGGGAGTTGAGATTATGAAAAATCAGTTTGACTTTCCTATCGTTGTTTGCTAAAATGTATATAAAAGATAGCTAACACTACTATGGTGGCTACCCAAATCGATAGTTTTATTTCATACCATCTGTATTAGGCGTGCAGATGGTTTTTCTTGCTCTAATTCTTCTTATTTGAATTGAGGACAATTAATGTTACAACAAGCACTGTATAAACTTTATCATCAATGATAAACCTTCATACTGTGTCATAAGCATCACCCCTCATATAAAAATGAAAGGGTAGCCACCATGACATTTAGCCATCTTTATATCAAAATCCATACCATAGTTCTTTATTCCTGAAAGAACTATTTTACTAATAACTCTGCCCCATTTTTATTTGCTTTCTTTGATTGTAATATTAGGAATATCCACATAATACGATTTCCACCTTTCTCCTGTTACCAAAACTTTTATCAATTATTTTCCAATATGATTTCCACTAACTTTAACCCCCTGAATATACCAACTCTATTTTTCCATCTGTAAAAACAACATATTGTACTGAAAAAGGATTCTCCATATTTTCTGCTGAATCCCCAAATCCATTCTTAGAAACATTGGTAATTCAGATATCCATTTAATTCCTGCACCATTATATATTTTTCAATTGGATTTAATCCGTCTGTTAATTCTAGGTAATTCACTTCGTGGAATTTCTTTTCTCTGTGTGTGGTACTTCCGGTTTACATCTGTATCAATGGTTACTGTTACTGTCTTTTCATCCATCCGACTTTTGCACCAAACATTTCAGAGATAAATCTTAACGGAACCATTGTTCTGATGTCATCTTTTCTTTTCTCCGATACGCTGTCTGTTTTACTTGTTTTCCGTTTACAGATATTTTTGCATCTGATACAAATATCGATTGTTTTATCATCTTTCTTGATTGTTGCTACTTGTTTTTCTTCATTCCAAGATGTTTCGCTCCTAAGTTGTCAGCTATAAATCTGATTGGTACTAAGTTCTATCATTTTGGTCTGTATATGGTTTTACATCCGGAAAAGTTACGGAGTTCCATTTACCTTTACCGTAATTTCTCCGGCAAAACTTGTAACTGCCGTTACCATAACTAATGCTGTGGTTAATAATAAAGTTCTTAATTTTCATTTTATTCTCCTTTTTCTAAATTTATGTTTTCTGTAGGGCAACTTGCTCCCGTTATATTATATTTTCTGTTTGACTTAGATGTCGTTTTTGCTAAAATATATATATAAAGATAGTTGACCGTTTAAGACGGATTCGCCTTTTTAGAAGTTTATTTTATTAAACCACTTGTAAGGGACAGAATACAGGTGGTTTTTATGCCTTTCATTTCTTATTTTGAAATAGGGCTATGATAGTTACAACTAATGTTGTGTACATAATCATAAGCGTTAATGCTTGATAATTATCCATACTATCACCCCACCATAATTGATTAGGGGCGAACCATCTGTATCAACTTATCCTTATATCAAGGCTAATTGTGATGTCAATTCCTTTGTTGATATACTCACATTATACTCTTAAACTATTGTAATTTCAATATTTTAAGAGTATTTTCTAAATCTGAGTTCTATTACCGTTGTTTGAATTTAAACACTATTTCAGATTCTTTTTCATAGGGATAGCCTTCCCTATTTTTTGAGTAATCATGCCTATTTGTTAGATATTTATTTTTAAGTTACAATATTAAAAATAATAGAGTGATATATTATGCTTGATTCTCAAGTTATTAAATAAAAATAAGATGTGTCCAAAACAATAATCACTGTTTCCTGCTTTATTGGTTTATTGTCTTTTAAAAATTTCTTCCTTTTACTAAAGGTAAATATGGCTCTGTATTAAAAGAATTATATAGATATAGTACAATCTTTTACTATGGTTAATTTTTATATCTTTTCTAATGATATTTTTATTAGTAGGTTTTGGGGGTTATTTGATTTTGTTTCATGAGATTATGTAAAAATGCAATTACATGTATTCTTCTGAAATAAAAATCTTTTTCTACCTTGCCATACTCATTTACTGCATTTGCTCATTAGAAAAGATAAATATTCTCTATTGTAAACCACTCTATCTTTTGTTCAAATTTATTCTTTTACACAAATGTAAGAAAGAAAACGAAAAAGAAAAGACATATTGTCTTAATTCCTTTACATTAGATTGGGTTGATATTTTGATATTATTAGAGATAAGGCTCATAATGACACTATTTCCTTATAGCTTCCTTTTATCTTCGGATTACTAGCATAAATCATCCCGAACAACATACTCATTAAAAATAACAGTCCTAAAATAAATTTTTACCATCCAGATTGGAATATTTTCAATCATAACCATCACCTCTTTTCTTTCTGATAAGGATAAAGCTTCCCCATTTATAATTTTTCGAGAACATCATTTCCATTTCACTCGTCCATATCTACACTATTCTCTGCAATTATTTTGCCGAGTCTAAATCGAATTAATTTTTCTAAAAATTTCTTTTTCACTCATCCGTTCATTGTAAATCTCCTTTTATTTTTGTATGAAAGTGTTGCATCAATCATACCTCAATTAGTGTCAATTCTGCTATACCCTCAATCCTTTTGCACTTTAAGACAGTCATAACTCCCTGGATTTTTAACTTTACCGGTTTCAATATCTGATATGATACTATCCGAAACCACTCAATTCCGATAATCAAGCTGAACTTTCTTTTTCTTGTTTTTGATCTTCTGTCCCTATTATTTTTCACCTCTTTTCTTTTATCCAGTATATCGGGATATACTAATATTAAATATATAGATTAGGCGTGTTTATAGTGTCAATTTTTTCATATTATTTATTGTAGCCATACTTTTGGTTAACTTATGAAATGTACCAAAATCTCAAGCTCCAATATTATCACTACTCTATACCACTCTTTGATAGTTAATGAAAGATGTTTTTCTGTTGTTATTATTTTATGATATGCTACATTAATATTAGCGTTTGTCTCTTTTATATGGGCGAAAACATGCAAGGTAGTATTATTTCACGACTATCTTTTGACAGTGTTCTAAAAACAATACGACAATATATTGCTTTTAACTTATTAAATTTCTTAATCGTTTTACTTATTCAAACTATTTGTTTTTAAATTAGATTGAATAAGCAACGAAATCTTCTTTTACTGTAAAATCATTGCAATGGATTCTCTTTTTGGGCATTATTTATGTTTGTATTGGTCGTATTTAAATATATGACAATAGAACAACTCTCTTTTCTTATAGGTCTTATTTGTCTAATACAAATATGTTTATCCTTTGTAATAAATTTAGAAAACCTATTGTTGTTATTCTATCTAAAGGCTAATCGATTTTTATCCCAAAACAGAAAACTCCAATAAAAATAATAAAAAGGGAATAACATTAAAGTGCATAAAGTATAAACAAAGCAATTGCTTTCATTCCGAGACATTTCTCTTATAATTTGATTGATTTTTAAAAATTCGTTTTCAATAATGGTAGTACTATTAATATAAAAATTGATTCAAAAGTTAATATGATAAAGTAAATATCCCCGAATACTAAATTCTCCGGTTAATGTTTTCGGTATTTAGATGTTTCCATCTGATTTCATTGTCTTGTAAATAAAAATAAGCAAGAGCCATGATTGTTACCAAACAAAAATAGTCGGAGTTTTATTTTAGATAACTCTATAAAAATCAAAAAGAGTTATCTTTTTGGTTTGATCTTCAAATTCATTATGAACAACTGCATTATCATTTTAACATGGTAGTAAAGAAAATCTCATAATGTTACACATACAATTAACATAGTACCAATCAGAAACATAATAAGATATAAAATCAATTTCACTTTATCATCTCCTTTTTAATTTTTATAATAAAAGACTATCTCATCTTATGAAGTAATCTCTTTTGGAAATGTTTTGTATTTGACACAATCCACTATTTGATAATATACACAGGTAGTCAACTCTTCCAGTTGGCTCGCCTTCAGGATTCAACCACCTGTACTGTAAGTACAGGTGGTTTTCCTTTATTTCCATTTTATTTCCTTTCAATCTCCATCCTCAAAATAACTCTATTAAATCCAAACACAAAAGAGATATTGCTAGTCTCCTATTTTTGTAGCATATATAATATATGTAAATTAACTATATTTTAATTCAAAATACTTTGTTCAACATCCGTAATTACTTTTTCAAAAGTGTTTGAAATAAATGAATGTAAATTGTGATGTAATAGTAACGGACGATGTCCTAAAAATTTGATATATCATATGTGATGGCTTTATTATCATTTGCTATGCTTGCATGTATGTCTCAAATCGTGTAAACGAATTCTCTTAAGATTTGTTTTATCTAAAATACTTCAATCCATCACTAATATATCCCGGACGAAGTGGCTTTACCCTTTTCATCAACACAAATATATTCCTCTCTAAAATTTTTATCCGGATATTTTTGTTTTCAGTTTGTAATTCCATCCATAAAATATTTTTAAACCATTTTGAGTACGATTATTCTAATTGATTTTTAGATTTTACAGATATTATTTTTGAGCCTGCAACTGTTCTCGTTTCTTTTTATTGAAATGCTGTTTTAATAAAATCTATATGTTTCCACTTCAGTCCACAGATCTCTCCTCGTCGTAGTCCAAGAAAAAAATTGCAAGAACTATAGGAATCTCTAGTTTTTGTTTTCTCTTTCACTTGCAACAACATTCTTACTTCTTGTATAGAATAGACTTGCATAAAAAATCATGTTTTCTTTGGTCTCCTGTATTTTTAGAAACCGGATTTTTCTATCAATTCATCGTCTGTTGCTGCAAAATATCATTTTCAGTAAGTCATAATGTTTTATGATTGTATTTGTAGATAGTGTTTTTTCCGTTTTTGTATTCGTATTCAGAGAGTATTTTCAAATAATATTCGATATCTATCTTCTCAATATCTAATAACTCCCTCAAAATATTTTTAAAAATATCTTGAAAGATTTTGATAGCCTCGTAATGTTGTCTCTTCAATTTCAAGCTTTACGAACATCAAGATAATGATCTACATAATTATTAAAATCTCTTAAGCACATAAAAATCCTCCTTAATATTTATTTTAGTATCATTAAAAACATTTATGTGCTTAATTTTTGAGATTTTTATGTTATTTAAAATCAGATCATAGGAATTTCACCTCCCTGCCATCAGCAGAGGCTACTCCAATTGCCTGCGACCGCTCAGATATTATTGTCTGCAAGTTCTAATATCCTGCAAGCTCGGACTGTTGCTAGCAGAAGTATCATTATTCATTATTAGTGCATAGCTCGAAAAATTTTACTTTTTTCTTTGCTTTTTAAAGAATTTATTTATCGCTCGTTTTCTTTTTATCCTTGCAAGCAGCAGTATCTCATTTTAACCGATTTTCATCAGCGGAAAAAGTCTGGCATAGATTTCTTTTGCTACTAAGTAATTGAAACTCTATTTACATATTATGGGTCTCGACTCCATCGTCTCCACCAATATGAATATGATCGTTTATAAAACCTCTGTAACAGTAATGATTACAGAGGTTTCTTTTTGAAAAATATGTTGTTGTTCGTCTCGTTACGTCTTCAACTTTAAGGGATATCAGTTTCCATATATACAAGCACCAATAAAATACATCGTTCCATAAGGGCAAGTTTTCTGGTAGCGGAATATCGTATCATTCTGCTCAGCATAAAATACATCTTCTGCATCTTTCAACAAACATTCTCTGCAAATTATTCCGCAACCTTTGTTCTCTCCCTCTCTATTCCATTTCAAACAGAAAAACAATACCGATGATAAGAGCCTGTCTGACTTCTCATCATTCCATAACATTTTACAGGAACTGTTGCATCATCAAACAACAGTTCCTTTATCTGTATCTTATCGAACAAAACTGTCCGTTTCTTCTTTACTTACCGTCGTACTCCTTTCTCTCTGCAGTTCTTCATTCTGTAGAATATCAAACAAGTAAGCAACTCTCGAATCAATAGAAACTCCTTTGAAACTGATACTCCAGTCTGTCAACTGAGACAGAGGATAAGTTCCTCTATCGCCCGGAACAATACCGCCATTACCAAACAGTTCTTGCAGCAGGATTCCGGAGATTTCTTTTCTCTGTGATTCTGTCAATCGTAAACCATACATGTTCAACAGCCTCTTCCCCTTCATCGGTCATCACATCAACTGCAATTTTTGCAATAACACGAATGTCCTCATCTTGAGATTTTGTTGAAGTTGTAATGCTCTTTGGGGATAGGATACTCTCTCTCTTGCCATCGCTGCCATAATCTCCGTTGTCTTTGTTCCAAACACAAATAGGGGATTATCTCCGATTTTTTCGGCAAAAGAAGCAGGCTTTGTCAAGATTTCGTTATGGAAGTCTCTTCATTTCTGCATAGAAAAATCAGACTTTGTATATGTGTTGTGAGAACTTTGACGATCCTCTTCCAAACCCTGTACACCATCTTCTTCATATTCTTTTATTCCTGACATCCAAGGTATGACAGTTGTCACAATCGGCTCTCCATTTGAACAATTTCCGCAAAAAGATAACGGGTTTCCTCATCATCCTCATTGTAACAACCTTCAATCGGATCTCCGTCCGAGCAATTTCCAACAAAAAAGCTAACAGCTTTCTCATCCTCGTCGTCATAACAATCTTCAATCATCTGAGATGCTACGGAATTGATTAAGCTGAACATGGAATCAACACTGTCTTTGTCAGCACCCAAAAATTTCAAGTTCTGTAATGCCAAGAGGCATCAGACCGTGAGTATGAAGCCATACATCTCCGTTCGGTCCTTCAACCGCCTGTACACGATAGAGATCCATCGGACGAAGTCCCGCTTTGGATTGAGCAACCATGGCAATCTCTCTTTTGTTGAGCATACACTCCTGACTTTCTGCATAGATTGCAAGCATATCCGGAACCAAAGCATACAGTAATTTAATTTGAAGATGAATGGTTTCCAACGGATTTTTTTGCACCTCCGTATACAAAACCAGTGCCGTATCTGACGAGGAGATTTCTCTTTCATCCTCTTTTGTAAAATATTTTCTTTGTAACTCAAAAATGACATCCGAATCAAATCCGTCCATAAACATATCGAAGTCGTACTCGTTGCCCTGATAAACAACCTTGAATGAAACAGAGTTTTCCTCCTCGGAATAATCAAACTCCACACTTGACATCATCCAGTGAATCCAGTCTTTCTCTTAATCGTTCTTTAGAAAAATCTTCCTGACCTTCGGATAAACAGCCCTCATAATAGAAAACCGCTCCCCATGGTTCCAAAGAAATACCGCTCATCATTCTGTCGCAAAAGTCAATCATCGATATCGTATCTTCATCATTCTGGCAAGTTCCAAAGCCTTTTCAAAAATGTGCTTTTGCGGGTTGATATTGCTGAAGACCCTATTGACGCCATCCCCATTCTGTACTGATAATTATGATTGTCTGACAAATCCTGTTCCAGCGGTTTCAGTATTTCAAGTGCTCTGTTACAACACTCCTCTTCAATCGTGCTATCTGCAGAACGATAAATCCAAACTCTTGCCAACTCACTTAAAAGCTCCGGTGTTCTCTCCTCTTCGGAAAGGCTCATTACCGCTTCCTCAATCTTGTCAACTTCCCCTTCCCCAAACCATATTTGGCATTGTTCCAATAAAGTCATAACATATCCTCCTTTTTCTCCATCAAATGAAAAAGAAATCTCATTTTTCAAAAACAGCTCTCTTTCATATTTCACATAATGTATTCACGGATTCCAAAAAACTGCTTATCAGCTCATTTCATAGTATCCGTCAAACACAAATTTTTCCGGATGCGTTCTCACATACTCATCCTCATATACTCCCTCATAGTCATATACAAAGTTGTCCGCATCTTCAAATAAGTCCTCTATTTTTCATCCTGCATCCATTCTTGCAGCCTGTCACAACGCATATCTCTATCGTGAGGAATGTTTCCTCCGAAACAATCCGCAATTTTTATAAATTTGCTGCAAGTTCATTCATCCCGAACAACTGAAAGCCGTTCAATGTATCTTCCCAAACAATACCGGTAGAATTTTCAAGAAACTGCCAATGTCCTCCGTTGTTCACTTCCAAAAAATACCATGTCGTTGCCAACAGATATCTCTGCTCCAATGTGAACGCCTCCGCCGATTTCAAATACTCTTCATAAGAACCGTAGATATCGACTGTCCAATACATCGGCTGTGTCATGTCCCAAGTATCATCTATGTTTTTCAAATCATCGACAGTAATTTTTTTGTAAACTTGTTCCATGTGCAATTCCAACCCCTTATCGCTTTCATCTCCTGATTTTATTCTTCCCGTATCCAAACACTTCTATTATTTCTTATTGAATATTTTACTATTATTCGATACAAAAATAAATATGTATGAAAAGATTGATATCTGTTCCGGACAAAATTCTAAAATATAAACAATAAATTCTTGACATATTTTGATGATATCCGTATAATGATACCATAATGTAAAAATGCGGAAATGTCTGTACTTATGATATTCTGCATAATAAAAGGAAGGTGGTGGATAAAATGAAGAGAACTTATCAACCTAAAAAGAAGACAAAGAAAGAAAAGTACATGGATTTAGAAAAAGAATGCAATCTGCAACCGGTAGAAATGTATTGAGAGAGAAGAAGAGCAAAAGGCAGAAAAAGACTATCTGCGTAATAGAAAGGCCGCGTGTTGAGATGTGGCCTTTTTATTAGTTTTTTATTAGTATTAAACATGAGGTACTGTATGATTTTTCGAGTTTTAAAAGAACGAAGACTTTCGAAACCGTATACAACAGAGGCAAATCTTTTGGTGAACAGACAGCTTGTATTCTACTATATGCCAAACAAATTGTCCGAGAACAGAGTCGGATTTTCTATTTCAAAAAGTTTGGAAAAAGGTGTATCGTAACAAGGCGCGCCGAAGATTGAAAGAAATCTTAAGAGCTCCTCTTGTAAAAACAAGGATACGACATGATTTTTATTGTTCGTCCCGGTGCAAAAGAGGCGGACTATGCAACTCTTGAAAAATCTGTAACTCATTTATTTCAAAAACTGAGATGATTTAATGACAAAACTACTAAAAAGATTATATAGCATTGATTCGTTTTTACCAACTGGCTCTATCGCCTCTAAAACAACCTACTTGTCGGTTTTCGCCGACTTGTTCTCAATACAGCATAGAAGCCATTGAACGTTTCTGGAGTGATAAAAAGGCACTTATCTTTCCGTTCGAAGAATTTTGAAATGCCATCCGTTTCATGAGGGCGGATATGACCCCGTGCCTGAAAAATGGAAATCTTAGGAGGATTATCAGTTGACAACACCAATTGCAAAAGTACTCGGTATGCTTTTAAAGATGATTTATACTGTCACCCAAAACTACGGACTTGCCATCATATTTTTTACGATTATCGTAAAGTTGGCAATGTTACCGCTTACCCTATCTCAAAATAAATCAATGATGGAAATGAACAAAATCCAACCATTGATTCAGGATATTCAAAAGAAATATCCGAAGGATAAACAAAAAGCAGGCAGAACTCACAACACAGCTTTACAAAGAGCACGGTGTCAATCCGATGATGGGTTGCTTTACCGTTACTTGTACAAATGCCTATTTTATTTGCTTTATTTCGTGCATTGCGTAATCCCGTAGAATATGTATTCGGCTCTGAAACATTATTTCAAGTTGCCGATACCAGTTTCTTGTGGCTCAAGAACTTGAGCAGTCCCGACATTATTACCATCGGAGGTTTTGCGTTTCCTTTCATCTTTCCGATTGTTGCCGCAGCAGCAACCTTCATAGACACTAAGATGACAATGTTAAAAATGACAAGAAAAAGGAAAAACAAAAAGACGGAAAACAAAATCAACCGGAAAATCCGGGAGAAAGCATGCAAAAAACAATGTTATATATGATGCCATTGATGATTTTTTGGTGGGGACGTTCTTTCCCTGCAGGTCTCTCTATCTACTGGGCAGTATCAACACTGTTTTCTATCGCACAACGCAAAATTGTAGAGCGTATCAGTCTGTCAAAAGAAAAGGGTACTCAAGCTATCGAAAAGGGAGAAAAATAAGTATGAGAACAATTGACGTACTTGCAAAAACGAAAGAAGAAGCAATTGCGAAAGCAATGGCGGAATTGAATGTTCCGATGGAACGCCTCGAAGTTGAAGTAATCGAAGAAGCAACCAAAGGCTTTTTGGGATTGATAGGAAAAAAAGAATGCCATATCCGTGTGACGAGTTAGATGATACTCGTGCAGAAGAATTTGCAACAGAATTTTTGAACGGACTGTTCGAAGTGACTAATACCGATTGTTCCTTTACTTGCGAAAAAGATGAAGATGGCATTTTGCACATCAATGTGGAAGGAGAAGAATCTTCCTATTCATCGGTCGTCGCGGTGACACATTGGACGCATTGCAAATGTTGACTACTTTGGTGGTAAACAGACAATTGGAAGACTACCATTATGATTGACATTGAAGATTATCGTGAAAAGAGAGAAGAATCGCTCACAAACTATGTAAAGAAAATGGCTCGACAAGTTGCAAAATACAAACGCAGTGTAAAATTGGATCCGATGAATCCTTACGATAGAAGAATCGCACATTCCGTATTGCAAGGTGATCCGTATGTAATGACCTACAGTGAAGGAAAAGACCCTTATCGCAGAGTTGTTATCTCACTGAAGAAAGAAAAAGAGTTCCTCAAATTGCCAAGATCCGGAAGAATAAAATAACATCCAAAGTTATTGTCCGCTAAAGGGCAATAACTTTATACTTATTCGGTCACAATTTTTGAAGTTGTTATTGTTTCGTACAATATCATTCCAAAAAGATCTCTCTGTCGAATCATCATTCCTATTTTGCAAAAAGAGTATTCTATGGTAGATAAAAACAAATCTTTTGGAACATATTTTTAGACATGATAAAAGGAGAATCCATGAAGTATTATCAAATTTATACATTTGATATCATCGGTACAATCACAGTAGTTGCAACAGAAGACTACATTACATCTTTCTTTTCGGAGATCGTTCCTCTTTCTTCCATCCTTCTTCCGAGAAATTGGAACAAAGAGAAACCGCTCGTTGAAACAACTGAACCGGCAACTTTGGGAATATGTCCGCAAAGAAAGAACCGTCTTTACCGTTCCGTTTTCTGCAAAAGGCACTCCGTTTCAAGAAAAAGTATGGCATCAGCTTTGCCAAATTCCATACGGATGCACCGAAACATACAAAGAAATTGCCGTTGCTATCGGAAATCAGCAAGCATCTCGCGCAGTCGGAATGGCGAACAATAAGAATCCCATCAGCATCCTGATTCCATGTCACAGAGTCATCGGCAGCAACGGAAGTCCTGTAGGATATGCCGGAGGATCGATAAAAATACAATTATTACATTTGGAAGGAATAACTATGTTTATAGATGATAATCGCAGCAATTGCTACCGCAACAGGCGAAGGCGGAATCGGAATCATCCGAATCAGCGGTATGCAATCCTTAGAAATTGCAAAAAGTCTTTCGCTCTATCTCAAACAAACAGCCGGAAGAGTATCGCGCACACTGTGTTACGGTCACATTGTCAAAGACAACACCGTTCTTGATGAAGTGCTGACAGTCTATATGCCGGCTCCATCACTGACGACCAAAGAAGACATTGTTGAAATTCAATGTCAGGCGGAATGATTGCAACCAAAATGATTTTGGAATGGGTACTGGAAAACGGCGCAAGAATGGCGGAACACGGGGAATTTACCAAAAGAGCCTCCTAAACGGTAGAATTGACTTGTCACAGGCAGAAAGCAATCAAAGACATTATTTCCGCTCAGACGGCAAAAAGCTTTCTTGTTGCCCAAAACCAGTTGCAAGGCAGTATTTCCAACAAAATAAAATCCATTCGAAACAAAGTGACGGAAGATGTTGCAAAAATTACCGTTGCTGTTGATTTTCCGGAAAGAAGATGCCCCTGAAGTCACCTATGAAGAATTAAAAGAGAGTATGCTTTTTGCCAAACGGAAAATGAAACAACTTCTGAAACCTTTTGAAACAGGACGATTGCTGAAAGAAGGGCTGAAAACCGCCATCATCGGAAAACCGAATGTCGGCAAATCTTCCCTTCTGAATGAAATTTTGCAGGAACAGCGTGCCATTGTGACCGATATCGAAGGAACCACACGCGATATCATTGAAGAAATGATTACCATTGACGGCGTCCTCTTCGCATCATCGACACTGCCGGTATCCGCGATACGAAGACATTGTAGAACAAATCGGCGTAAGTCGTTCAAAGAAATCATGCAACAAGCTGATTTAGTTCTTGTGCTTCGATTTAAGTCGTCCTCTCACGGAAGAAGACCATTTTTTTTAGAACAGAGCAAAGAGAAAAAGAATTCTTCTGCTTAACAAAACAGATTTGCCTTCCGTTTGGAATCCGAACGAAGAGCCGTCCATTGCAGGAGATGGTCATTCAGACCTCCATGTCACAAAAATCGGAATCGAGACCTTGAAAGAACAAATCAAAAGAACTGGTATTTCAAGGACAAGTCATTATCTCAAACGATGGAATGTTAAACAATGTCCGTCACAAAAACTCATTAATTCATGCCATCAAGAGCAGTGAAGATGCCCTCGACTCCATCGAACAGGCACTTCTCTTGATATCTTGGAAACAGATTTCAAAAACTGTTGGACCTATCTTGGAGAAATCACAGGAGAAACCGTATCAGAAGAGTTGTTGGACACCATCTTCAAAAACTTCTGTATCGGAAAAATAAAAACCATACTATAAATGAAGGAGATTATCTATAGAAAGAAACATTTGAAATTCTGACAGACTCCACCTTGACCTTATGCCGAAACAAGTTGATGAATTGAATATATCCGTTGTTCCGATGAGCTTTCAAATGGAAGGTGTCAACTACCTGCATTACTCATGATTTTCGACAAATGTCATTAGATGAATTCTATACCAAATTGAAGAAGAACAACTCAGTCAGCACAAGTCAAACAACCCTCACATCAATTTATGAACAATTCCTTCCTTTTGCAAAAAGAAGGAAAAAATTTCTTATATATCAGCTTTTCAAGTGGATTGAGTGGAACTTATGATTCGTCCATCCTTGCATTGGATCAACTTCGCATGGAATTTCCGAATGTAACAATGCACGCAGTAGATTCTCTCAGTGCATCCGGTGGGGAAGGACTTGTCGTTTACCTTGCTTGCAAAATGAGAAAGAACGGAGCAACCTTGGAAGAAACGAAACGATGGGTAGAACAAAAAGCATCCAAACATATCATTCACTGGGTCAGTATCGACAATCTGACACAGTTGTCACGGGGAGGTCGAATCAATCCGGTTCTTGCTTCTGTCGGCAATCTTCTCCATGTCAAACCCATCCTCTATGTAACAGAAAAAGGAACCTTGGACTTAAAAAGAAAAATGCAGGGGGAAACAAAGCCAAATACCAAAAATGCTGTTGATACACTCACTCAAAAATGGTTTCCTGACGAATATAGTGAAATCATTATCTTCCATGCGAATGCGAAAGAAGACGCATTGAAACTCAAAACACTTTTGGAAGAACAAGAGATTGTAAAACAGTACCAACCACATATCATGCTCTCCCAAATAGGACCGGTCATTGCATCACACACCGGACAAGGTGCTGTATGTATGGCATTCTACGGAACCGAAAGATAGGATACGATAGGATAGCAATTCCAATCATTTGCATCAAAGTGCTTGAATTGTTGTTTTTATGAAAAACAACACCCTTACAACCGTCCATTGCTTTTTCTTCATTTCTATCCTCTTTCAACTTTCATTTTTGAAATATTCCTTATATCAGACACTATCAAAATATTCATATCAACAGAAAATTGATATTTTTTATTCTGTGCTATGATGAACAATATACTAGGAGTATCGCATCAAAAAGTTCTGTAGTAAGAGTAATCTCCTCTACAAAGATCCTTATACATAGAAATAATTTGAATGGAGGTTTTACTATCAGCGCACAGAAAAATTATTTTTACGATATGTCATTCCGTCTATTGCAGCAATGTGGGTTTTTTTCAATCTACACCATAGTAGACGGGTTTTTTCGTTGCCATTGTCGGAGAACAAACTCTCTCCGCTATCAATGTCGTTCTTCCGTTCATCAACGGAATTTTTTCAATCATGATTTTATTTTCTACCGGAACAGCTACTTTGGTGGGAATTTCACTTGGAGAAAAACAATCACAGCAAATGCACTCTTTACGTTCACTACAGTTGTGGAATTGCTGTTCTCCATCTTTTTATATGTTGTATGTCGATTGAATATCACACACCTTGCAAAGTTTTTAGGTGCCACACCGTCTATTGTCAGTGATGTTACCACCTATCTGAAAATCATTCTGTTATTTAACAGCTTTATTATTTCTTACAATTTGGAAGTGCTTGTGAAAACTGACGGATTCCCTGCACTTGCAACAATCGGAGTGTTGCTGAGTGCATTCACCAACATCTTCTTGGACTATCTTTTTGTCGGAGTATTTCACTGGAGCATTTCAGGAGCTGTTTGAGCAACCGGTATCGCTCAAGTATTTTCCACAGCGTTATTTATGACTCACTTTCTTTCAAAACGCTCTGTGTTAAAAATTTTCAGTAGCTTTTGAATGGGATTTTAAGATTTATGCCAAAAATTTTATTTATCGGATTCGGAAGCTTTTATCTCGAAATTTCTACTGGTGTCATCATTTTCTTATATAACAATCATATTGTAAAAGTGATTGGAGAAACAGGTTGATTGCATACACCGTACTCTCGTATATCAATCTGTTTGTCAGTATGTCCATGATTGGTCTCACACAGGAATGCAACCACTCGTAGTTATTACTACGGCAAAAAGATCCGGACTCTACCATAAATTTCTCAAATTTTCTTTCATCGGAATTTTAGGATTATCCGTGACCTTCTATATCATCACTCTATTATTCCGTCAACAGCTGACCGGCATCTTCATTCGTGCGGAGCATGCAGAGTTGTTCGCATATACACAAAGAGCACTGTTCTACTTTGCACCGTCCTTCTTATTGATTGGATTTAATTTATTGATTTCCGGATATTTTGCATCCATCGGATACGCAAAAACACTCCTTATCATTGCCATTGCAAGAGGATTCCTCTTTATTTGGATAGCACTTTTCGGTAGCAACCTATTTACAAAAAGATACCTTATTGTGGTTATCTTCGTTCTTCTCAGAACTTATCACACTATTGGTATCCATCTTACTGATACTATCCATCATGAAAAAGGAAAACCTCTCTTCTATAAACGAAGAACAGGCATCTTAACAATTTGAAAGAAATGCTCTATTTCACATTCTCATCATGAAAGTCAGTGAAATAGAGTAGTGAGTAAACTATGAATCGTAACTTAACATGATAACAAAGGGTAGGTAAGTATCCGTACTCAGAGTATAGCGGACCATAAAACAAGTGAAACAAATCATAGTATCACATATTTTCATACTTTGAGAAAAATAGCATTAGGATGATTCTAATGCTATTTCTATCTAAACTTCATTTCTATCAAATTTATGTTCTATCCATTAAGCTCTTTTTGTTTTCAAAACCGCTTTACAGATTCCTACCAGTAATAACCACCGACAGAATTGCTTCTGGGATTCCGTTATGAATCGCAACTCCCTGTAAATAATGTTGCCACAGCTGATGTGCTCATATCGCTTTTTCAGCCAATTTCCCGCTATATAACAAATATCCCGAGCCCAATATCCGACCGTATTTGTCAATGTTCCCAAGAATGCCGCAACAGACATTGCAACAGAATCATTTTTCACACGAGTTGAAAATCGCACGGTACACAAAGTATGTGACCAAACCGATTAACATTCTCGGCAAAAATGGAAATCAACGGATTCCAAAAATAAATGATGTCGGCAAAGGTACCAGAAACGCTCTTACCATAGATACGATTCCGAACAACAATCCTACCATCATCCCAATCATAGGTCCTTCCAAAATCGCTCCGACATAACAGGAATGTGCATTGTAGTAACTGAAAATTGCACCTACTCATGATAAAACCTAATGGCGTAAAGCCCAATACTGCTGAAATTGCCTAGCATTCCTGACTACCGTCAGTTGGCGAGTGGACATTCCTTTTTGATACTTCTTGCATCGTTTTTCTCCTTTCGTTCCAGTTCTTAACCAAGATACTGACTATTCAGTTTTTATTACCGAAAAGTATTATACGCTTCTCTCTTGTTGAAAAATCAACCTTTCTATCTCAAAATGTTATATTTCTATTTCAAAAATCAACCCTCTCTCTCATTAATTTGATTATTCGCTCCAAAAATGTTGTCCGCCCACAACCTTTCTTTAAAAACATTAAACCGCTACACATTGTTTTATAATATATATAGCGGTTTTTATCAACACTTTTTGTCCTATAGGCCTCTTAATCACTTCCGTGTTGAGCAGATAGCGTTCATTATACTGATATCTATTAAAACTCACGTTGCTACTCCAATCTCTATCAGCAATACTTCTAATCCTGTCATCCCTCATCTTCATTCATTACAGGATATGTCATTTATCTACTATCCGGTAGGGTTTTCATATTAAATCCCTACTGTATCACACAGTTTGTAATATATAAAGAAAAAGCGGAAAAGAAATCTCTCCGCTTTTTCTGCTTCTATTTTATTTAATATCTTGTTATTTTTTTGTTTTTTGCTGCTACATCTGCCAAATAATATTTACCTGTGTATTGAAATATTCTTTGGCAAGTTCTCTTACTTTTTGGTGCCAAATGCGATTACCGCAATCATGTTAGGGATAATAATCAATGCCAAGAATACGTCAGTGATGTCGAACAATGTTCCCAAGTCAGGATAAAGTCCTCCTACTGATTGCTACAATATACACAAATTTCCAATATTTAGCAAAATTTTGTTCTGAATAAGAATTCTGCTTGTTTTTCTCCCATAGAATGTAATTACGATGATAGTTGATAATACGAATAAAATAACACAAATTGTTACAAGAGTATCTCCAGCAGAGCCGTATACTGCTCTAAATGCCATAGAAGGCATTCCTCCTGCATTAGCAGGTTCAACAGCCGTCCAAGCTCCGGATACCAATACGGTCAATGCTGTTACAGTACATACAATCAATGTATCCACAACTACTTCAAAGATAGCCCATAACCCTTGTCTTACAGGGTGATCTACTGTTGCGGTAGAGTGAGCGATAGGTGCAGTACCCATACCTGCTTCATTGGAGTATACTCCACGAGCAGCCCCCAACGAAGAGCCAATTTAACAGTAGTCCCGGCAAATGCTCCTGTTGCTGCATGTCCGGTAAATGCTCCCGCAAAAATATTTCCTAATACCACAGGAATATTTGCAATATTAAGTGCTATAATTCCTAATGCCGCTACGATATAGATACCCGCCATCAAAGGCACCAATTTATCTGTAACACTTGCAATACGTTTAAATCCACCAACAACTACAAGTAACACTACTATAACCAACGCTGCAATGATTCCGATTTTAAAATTTTGTAATTGAGCAGGATTTTCTTGAATTGATTGTGGTAACAGTGTTACTACATTTTGAACGATAGACGCTCCTTGTGTTGAAATAGATGGAGCAATTTCTATCATAAGTAAAAATGCAAACCAATAACCGAAGAATTTACCGATTCCTCCCAAACCTAATTCTCCAAGCCCCTTCGCACAATAGTAAAAGGTCCTCCGGAATGTTCTCCTTTTTCATTTGTTTCACGGTAATGAACCCCTAGAACGATTTCCACAAACTTTGTAGCACAACCTAAGATTGCAAGAATCCACATCCAAAAAACTGCTCCCGGACCACCATATGCAATCGCAACAGGTACTCCGATAATATTAGATGCACCGATACTTGATGCAAGTGCCGCAACCGCAGCTGAGAATGGTGATACTGCGTTTGGATCATCCGTTTTCGGTTTAGAGAACATCTTACCGAATGTTTGAGAACAAACATAAGGGAATCTTGTGAGTTGCAATGCTTTCAATTGCAATGTACACCAAATTCCACCACCACCGATTAAGATTAGTATTGGGGGACCCCAAAACCAACCTGCAAATGATACCATAATTTTCATAATAGATTCCATAATGCCCTCCTTAACGTTTCTATAACTTGAATACCAAAAATAGAAGCGACCATTTCCTACAGTATGTAAGAAAGAGACATATCCTTGTAACGAGACACCTCAAGCATTTTAATCACTTAGACTAAAAATGCAGATGGTTTAAGATATTAATTCTTGCTCTAAGTATAACAATATTCTAAAGAAGTAAGCAATCTATTTTTTATAAAATTTGTTTTTATTTTCTGAATTTTTCTTATCACAACTTTTTATTTTGAATACATCATTCTCTTTATTCTGTTTTTGATACAATTTTTGATTTTTCTTCAAAACAGCACCGTACATCCATTTATTTTTAGATATCGTTCAAACAAAAATTATTTTGCATTCTTCTTAATTCATTTTGTTTAGAAATGAATATGATAATAAACGATACAAACGAAATACTATGACTATACAAATCATCTTAAACAAACTATCTTAAACATAGGGCAACAGATATCGTTCTGAATCAACTTCAACAAAGAAAAGGATACCTCTCCCGAGATGATCTGTTTTGATTCTTCTTTATCATCAAACTGAATACCACAATCCGTCCATTTGCCTTCTATAATAATTTAATATCGTTATGCATCATTCCACGACTCCAATCTCTGTATTCAACTTACTTTCATCTCTCTATTCACTTGCTTTATAAAAATCATGTGAAAATAGAAGCGTTTCAAATTCAAATTTATGACAGCTCGAGTTCCTTTTCGGATAAGAGATCCCTGAAATTTGATTTAAAACAAATTCATAGTATAATAAATGTAGTGATCTGTTTTATAAACATAACCAAACCAAAAGAAAGGAGGATGAACGATGAAGAAGTTCAGCATGATGAAAAATGCATCGCATCTGTTTGTTGAGTATCTTTTGTTTTAGCCGGAGTTGTAGGATGTGGTAGTTCAAACTCAACGAATGACGATGGCATGGAAGCCCGTTGTCTTAGATGACGAATTGTTAAAATATCTGTCGAGTATAATGAGTCTCGGTAAATCTGATAAGAAGGCGGCAATCTACGCTGTATTCTTTACCATAGAAAAGGCTTGGGATTATTCTGAAGAAGAGGATGGACATATCGTTATCAAGGATATCGATGAGAACAATGCGATTGCCAAAGTTTATTATCGAGATGATTCCGTCGACGAAGTTAAAATCACCAAAGACATGGATAATGGGCGGTGTTTGATTCCCGTTGAATATCGCGAGATACAACCGGCTCAGTTAGAGGAAAAAACCGTGATTCTCAGTTATCACGACGGGAAGCTATTATTGATGAGGCAGAATGGGTAAATGACTTTGATGAAGAAAGAATCAAAGAACTCGAAGAACTCGGAGTGAATGATATGAACTTCGAAAAACGGATACTATGTCTATAATGAGAAAGAAGAACAAATTCCTCTTACCGTTGATAAAGATACAAACTATACCTTCTGAGCCCAACCCTTGAGTATTTTTAGAAAAAGCGGAAGAAAGTGAATTTCGTAACAGTGTGGAAGAGAATATGTTTTTATGGATACCATAATATCTATGTAAAGGACGGAAAGGCATTCAAAATCTTTCAAATCTATGTTCTTAAACCCTAATTTTTCAATTTGATACAGATACCTCAATCCCGTGCAGACAACCACAACATAATTTTAAATTTCTGAAGAGTTTGCTTATGAACAACATCATTTTTGTGATACAATGTTTTAGCTTACAATTTTTTGTATCTCATATAAAGATACATTTCTACTGAAATTGTTGCATCTTTCTGCTCGCAAGAGCCGTTAAAGTCCAAAAGGGAGTGACTGAAAGTGAGAAAATACGAACTGATTTATATTTTGAAACCAAATTTAGAAGAAGACGTAAAAAGAAGCTGTATTAGCAAAAGTACAAGCTATCGTTGAAGAAGGAAAAGCTGAAATCGAAAAAAGTCGATGTATGGGAAACCAGTAAATTAGCTTATGAAATCCAAGATTTCACAGATGGATACTATGTGTTGATTAACTTCAAAGCAGGTGTTGATGTACCGAAAGAAATCGACAGAAATCTTTAAAAATCAGATGCTGATATATCCGTCATATGATTGTAAATATCGAAGACTAATCATTCAAACAGAGAGGAAGGTTTTATATGAATATTGCAGTAATTGATAGGAAGACTTACTAGGGATCCGGAGCTTAGATACATTCCATCTACAGGAAAAGCTGTAGCAAATTTTTGCAATCGCCGTAGACCGACCGTATACTTCAAAAATCCGGAGAACGAATGACAGATTTCTTTAATATCGTTGTTTGGGGAAAAAAAGCTGAAAATTGTGCCAATTATCTTGCTAAAGGTAGATTAGTGGGAATCAAAGGTACCATTGAAAACAGAAGTTATGAGAACCAAAAACGGAAAAACGATATATTACAGAAATCATTGCTGAAAATGTTCAATTCTTGAATGGGAGAACGCAATCAAAATAACAGCAGAACAACAGGTGTCCAATCTAATTATCAAGACTATCAGGGAGGAGCTGCTCCGGTGTTTGAACCATCCGGATATGGCGACACCCCGCAATCCGCTCGAGTTCTTACGAACCGAAAGGTTGGATGCGGAAGGATATCGTGAGTTAGAGGACGATGACGTACCATTCTAAAAGAAGGAGGAAAAATATAATGGCATTCCAAAAAGGAAACGTTAGAAAAAGAGTAGATCCGTTTGCCGGAGATAAAATCAATACCATTGATTACAAAGACGTTGCTCTTTTTGAAAAAAATATCTCTGAAAGAGGAAAAATTCTTCCGGAAGAGTAACGGGAACTTCTGCAAAAGCACAAAGAAAATTGACATTAGCAATTAAACGTGCCAGAAACATTGCTTTGCTACCATATACAGTAGACTAAAGATGATAAAAGAACTTGCCTTTGAGTAAGTTCTTTTTTTATCTATCTTTTGATTTACCGAATACCTTTTTCATTCATCGGACAAGCAACAAATATTCACTTATCTTTGTAAACATAGTTGCATAATAAGACAAAAATGTAGTATATAACGTAACACATCCTACTGAAACCAAAGACAACGGATACTCGATTGATTCATTTTTTCAAACACTTCAAATATACATGATAGAATAGGGCATGTCATTTGCAAATTGCTCTATGAGAGGGTTCAATAGAAACAAAAATATCACGACAACAAAAGGAGGTCGTTTCTCTTGCAAAAAAAATTATATCTATCCCAAACTGACAAAAAAATCTTCGGAGTATGTGGTGAATTGCCGAATATTTTCGACATAGACAGTACCATTATTCGAATCATCTGGGTAATATTGGCATTTTGTTACGGTATCGGAGTTTTCCCATATATTATTATGGCACTGATAATACCGAAAGACAATCAAAGATACAACAGATAACCGCTTTATCAAACAACAATCCAACGATATCGTTCTTCTGTCAGCATACGATTTTAGACAGCACGAAACTTCTCACAATAGGAGAACTGCTCCTGCCACAGCAGGAACATGATGATCAGCATTGTTGTTGCAAAAGTTGTTATCAACCGTTCGACTGGTGACTGTCTTTTCAAATTTTTGATAAATAATCCAAAAAGGAGGAATATTATGTACCAAACCATTGGAGAAGAAATCATGAACCCGAAGAAATTGCAAAAATAACCGACAACACCGTTTCATCTCAAAACAGACCTTACTAAAGCAACAGGCAGAGAAGATGCTATCGGTCTTCGTCTTTCCTGCAAAGTAACTGATATTCCAAGTTGTGAGCAACTATCTGTTCCGAATGAAGAACAACTGAACCTTGCCATGGAACAATTGGACGAATTCAGCCATAGCGAAATGAAAAAAATATTCTTCAACCGCTATGCCTTTTATGACTTTCATGTACGGTTATGACGAAGTGGAAAATGAAACTTTTATTTACCTTCGTATTGATGAATCGTGAAAAAGAAAACATAAAATCAAAGACGTCACCAATCGCTTATGCGTGTATAATAGTGAAACACAAAAACCATCTTATGACAGACGGTTTTTCTCTGATTGTTTCAAAAATAAGTTGTACCCATAAAATACTATTTTAAAAATATAAAATCGTGCGATTAGAAGTAAAGAGAATACAATCATATGAAACACAGATTTTATGATAACTTAAATCAGAGATTAGTATAAATTGCAGGTTATCAATTTTTCAAATTAAAAGGCTACCGATTTTTATAACCGATAGCCTCTCAATGTTTTAGTTCTTTTTCCATAATCTCAGACTCTTTTCATCTCTATTTGATATAAAATCAAACCCTTATATTTTGAAGTTTTTGATTGCCATTCCATGATAAAATCTGCTTCATCAGTATTTTTCCGGTGACACAAGAAACTTTTTTCTAATAGTGAAACCTCGGCAAATCTACAGCTTACACAAAATCTCAACATCAATCGGTTCTTCAAGGTCAGACAATCTCATATTCAGTTGTCTTAAGTACGATGATTATACTTCAGGTGGAACAACCTCCTACAAATTGCGTTTCGACTTCGAAAACAACTCTCACCTCTATGTCACTACCGTCAAAGAAAAACTTCACTTACAAAACAAAGTCTTTCTTATACAGTAGGGATATTACTAAGTTGTTCAAAATCACTTACCTTCCTGGTGGAAACCATCTCTCATCTCCTTCTAATATAAAAACAAGTTTCTGTTACCATCTTCTATCTTAATTCTAGGAAAATAGAAAAGAGTAAGATAATCTTTGTGGATTATCTTATTATCATAATACCATAATTTATCACTTTGTAAAACACATTTTGCAAAAATTTCTGAAAATATTTTTAGTTTTTAGTATAAAGTGTCTGAAAAATATTGTCTTTTCCTAAAGCATCATCTCAATGACCTTTTGATATCCTTCGGTTGTACACTCTTGGCGCAAAATCTGACCACATTTTCTCTATCAATCAAAAATTTTGTAAAATTCCATTTAATTGCCTTCCCCAACAGTCCGCCCTTTTCATTCTTCAAAAAAGTGTACAGCGGCTCTTCATTTTCTCCGTTCACTTCTATCTTTGACATCATCGGAATGTCACTCCGTAGTTCAGCTGACAAAAGTTTTGATTTCATCATTTGTTCCGGGATCCTGTGACGCAATTGATTGCAAGGAAACTCGATAATTTCCAACCCTTTCATATGACATTGACGATACAACTCTTCCAACGCTCCGAACTGTGGCGTAAAACCGCATTTACTCGCTGTATTTACAATCAAAACGATCTTCCCTCTACATCGCTGCATATCAAATATATTTCCGTTTGAACTTGACCTTAAAAATCATAAATTGACATCATGATACCTTTTCTTACTGTATCGGTACATACTATTTCACAAAATATCCGTCCGACAACTTTCATCAACCGTTTTCCTTCTCTGTGTATGTGTACTCTCAAAATAGATTGTATCAATCTGTTCTTGTTACAAAACAATATTATTTTGAAAAATATTTTGCTATTTTTATTCGGAATGATATCAAAAATATCATTTCTTATTATTCTGTAGTATATCGTATTTAGTATGAAATAGTACTCAAAAATGCAAATATTTTCTGTTTCATACAGAATCCAAAAATTGGGTATCATCTATAAATGGCTTTTTATTTTTATATTATTTTTATAGAGAGAGCTTATGGAAAACTTTTTGAAAAATCCTTTCATCTAAAGGAACATAACACCACACAAAAACAGAGTTGGTTGCCGGTTACCACCTTTTATGACAATCGGCATATATTCGGTAATCAATCCGAGCATCTTATCAGAAGCCGGAATGGATGCAGGTGCAGTTTATCGCAACCGCGATTGCTCTTTTGTCGGAACGGCAATCATGGCATTTTACGCAAACCATCCTTTTCGCACTTGCAAATCCGGAATGGGACTCAACGCATTCTTTTGCCTATTCCGTTGTTTTGGAAAAGGGACATAGTTGCAATTTGCTTTTAACAGCCGTATTTATCGAAGGACTTATTTTCATTTTATTAACTTTTCACGAATGTTCGTGAGCGATTGTAAACGGAATCCCTAAAAACCGTAAACATGCTTCATCTCGTTTCGGAATCGGTCTGTTTATCGCATTTATCGGATTAAGAGGTGCCAATATTGTTGTTCCTGGAGAGGGAATTCCGTTGGACTTCGAGATATCACTTCTCCGGTAGCGATTGTTTGTTTCTGTCGGACTTACCGTTACCGCCGTACTTGTGAAACAAGTTCGCGGTGCGATTTTACTCGGTATCCTTATCAGTACCTTTGTAGGTATTTTCTTCGGAGTAACTCAATTACCGGCAGGCGCGCCCATTTCAGCACCGCCTTCTATCAAACCGGTGTTTATGCAATTGGAATGGACCAATATTCTATCTGCAGATATGGTAATTATTATGATTACTTTTCTCTTTGTCGATATGTTTGACACAATCGGAACATTGGTCGGTGTTTCCACCAGCAGGGATTTGCAGACGAAAACGAAACCTTCCTCATGTAAAAAGCCTTGTTTGCCGATGCAATCGGTACCACGATTCGAGCTTTTGCTCATACCTCTACCGTAACAACTTATGTGAGAGTGCATCCGGAGTTGCAGAGCGGAAGAACAGGACTTTACTGCATTGACAACAGGCGTACTGTTCTTAGTTGCATTGTTGCTGTCTCCGATTTTCTTAATGATTCCGTCAGCTGCAACAGCACCGGCGCTTATCACAGTCGGACTTTTTATGATGAGTCCAATCAAAGAGATTGATTTAGATGACTTTACAGGAGCAGTTCCTGCATTCCTAACCATCTTGTTGATGCCGCTTGCTTATTCCATCGCACAAGGAATCGTATTCGGAATCATTTCATACGCATTACTGAAACTGTTGACAGTGCTACAGAAAGCATCCCCAATCCTATTACATCCTTGCATTTTTATTCATCCTGAAAATTGCATTCCATGTATAGATCATCAATTTGACTGTTTCAAAAACTCTTCTATAAAAGGAAGAAGTTTTTATTACAAATATTCTTTACTACCGATATTTTTATGACAAACGAAGTATCAATGCTATCACTTATCCGTTTCAATCACAATACAACAGATAGTTTCCATATCAAAAATCATGGATTCCGTTACCCTTCTTTGATTTCAGTAAACGGATTCAATTGCATATTATGGAATTAAATGTTATAATTTATGACGGACAAAGCATAAGAAAAGAGGATGAATGATGATTCAAAGCTTACAACGATCAATGGAACTCTTGGAAACAATGGCAGTACCCGACAAGAGCTTTTCCGTTTCAGAGCTTTCTGAACGACTCAATCTGCCGCCCAGCACAATTCATCGAATTTCTGAAAACCTTTTGTGCCATGCAATATGTCACAAAAGACAACGTTGCACACCTTTACAAACTCGGTCCCGCACTTATCCTGCTCGGTAAGGCCGCAACACAGAACATTCGTATGAACGATGCCGCCAAACCGATTTTGAAGACCTTATCGGAACAAACACAGGAAGATGCTTTTTTAATTATTCGAGTGGGGTACAAAGGCGTTGTCTATGACAAAGTCGAAGGACCCAACAATCTGAAAGTGGTAGAGCGGTTCGGTTCCGAAGTAGATCTTCATTGGGGTGCTTTACGCAAAGTTCTGTTAGCATACCAAACAGAAGAGTTTATCCGAGAATATATCGAACACGGACTCACTCCTTCACCGTCACACGAATTCGATAAAAACACACTTTACGAAGAACTTCAACAGATTCGAGAAGACGGCTATGCAGCTCAAAAAGGCAACTATATTGCAAACGGATACGGAGTCGGTGCTCCTGTCTTTGATTATCAGGACAGGTTGTCGCACTATCGGAATTATTGCTCCTTCTTCCAAAATGAAAAAGAAGTCATTAACTCAAATGAAGAAACATGCTGTGGATGCATCAAAAATCTATCTCCCGTCAACTCGGATATATAAAGTAATCTCGGTAGAACAAGCAATATCCGAAAAATTTCCGCAAAGTGGGGAAGAATCAAAATAGAAACAGTTTATGTGTTTTCATTTTTGTATAAATATGGTATACTGATATCAGTGTGAAATATCAATATTTGGAGGTTGATGAAAATGAGTAACGTGTGGATTATGATGATTTTATTTTCAAAGGTGACGAATTAAAGGAATGACAAAACAAGGAAAGACAAAGTAAAGATAGACGGTCTTACAGATAGTAATTCCTGAGCACTCCTGACGGATTGCCTGTAAAAAGCATCGGAGAAAATGCATTCTACAGACGCAAATTAACTTCAGTTGTGATTCCTGCTACAGTTGAATACATAGGTTACGACGCTTTCGGTGTTTGTAATTTAACAGAAGTAGAAATTCTGATGCAGTTCATACTAATTGACGGATTCGCATTCTATCGTAACAAATTGAAAAAGTAAAATTAAAGCAAAAATGAAAAACAATTGCACTGAGTGCTTTTGCTTTTGAACGAATTGGAAAATATTGATTTACCTGAAGGATTAGGAAGTAATCGACACTTCATCTTTCTACAAAAATGCATTGACAGAAGTAAAAATTCCTTCAACTGTGAAAAAAATCAATATGTATGCATTCTTAAAAAACAATATCCATTCTGTAGATGTACCGAAAACAGTAAAAGAATTACACCATGCGGCATTTGAGCCACACACATCTCGTTACATTGGTATAATCAGAAAGATTATTTGTGGAGGACCTGTTCACTCCACTTTTTATGCCGAAAATTCAGGTGAATAGAACAACATTGATTCCAAACATTCCATGCGGTTCAATCCGGCTTTTATATGATTTGATACGATACCCCGATGAAACGATTGAGCCAATCACTATGCTTTGGTCAGTATCATTTGTCAATCCAATGCTTTTATGCTATAATTATCGAAATAAAGAAAGAAAAACAGCGCCTGAGCCTTTCCGACAAGAAAGGTTGATGAGGAATGGAATGACTCGAGATATCTGGCGGATATTCATAGGTATCGCAGCCTTAGAACAACACAAAACACAGGAGTAATCTTGTGAACAAAACTTGTTCCGTGACTTTCTTTATATCACATTAAAAGAAGCAAAGAAGAGCAAAAAACAACAAAAGAAGAATAACCAAAGAAAAGCGACAGATACAAGAGCAAACGACAAAAGAGAGACCGACCATACAGACACAAACCAACCAAAAACTCTCTAATCCGTGACACCGTCACGAACATACTCTCCGTTCTCAAAGGGAGCGTTGCTTGCTGTCCAAGTTACAGCCCTTTCTTTGACAAACTTAAGGAGGTTTTTACTATGTGGAATCGTGGGATATACGGAAAATCCGACGGACAAAAATTTGTGATTAAACGGGTTGGAAAAATTGGAATATCGTGGGATGACTCTTCGGAATCGTAACCTATCCGACAACCGACCCCATTTGACACAAAAAGAAAGGTCGCTTGCAAGTCCTTCGTGACGAGTTGGAACAACATCCACTGCGAGGACATCTTGCATTGGGACATACCCGCTGGGCAACCCACGGAGCGCCGTCCGATGTCAATGCACATCCTCATACAGACGAAAAAGGTGAGTTCGCCATTGTGCACAACGGAATCTATCGAGAACTATATGGAACTGAAACGCACCTGCAAGAAAAAGGACATCACTTCCCTGTCCGATACCGATACCGAAGTCATCGTCATCTTTTGGCAGAATACGATACGGGAAAATCTGTTGGATACCGTATACGAAGTCAAAAACACCTTCAAGATGCATATGCACTCGGCATCGTATCCAAAACGAACCCTGATACCCTTATCGCAGTAAGAAAAAGAAAGTCCGTTGATTATCGAGTCGGAAAAGAAGAAAACTTTCATCGCATCCGATATTCCGGCACTTAGAACATACCAGAGATGTTTACTGATCGAAAACGGAGAGTCGTTGTCCTAACCAAAGACCATGTAACCATCTTCGATGAAAACGAAACCTGAACACGTGAAGTAAAACATATCGACTGGGGATATGTCCGCTGCAGCCAAAGCGAGGCTATCCCGCACTTTATGTTGAAAAGAAATTCACGAACAACCACAAGCCATTCGTGATACCGTCAAACACAGACTGCAACAAGACGGAACCGTTTCTCTCGGCGATAGTTTGCATGGACCAAAGAACTGCTGCAAAGACATCCACAAAATCTATATCGTAGCGCGGAACCGCAGCCACAATGCCGGCAGAGTCGGCAAAGTCGCATTAGAGCGATTGACAGAATACCGGTAGAAACAGACCTTGCATCCGAATTCCGTTATCGTGATCCGTTTGTCAACGAACACACCCTGTTGATTTTGGTCAGTCAATCCGGAGAAACCGCAGACACTCTCGCAGCACTTCGTGAAGGAAAACGAAAAGGAGCGCGTATCTTCTCCGTTACCAATGTCATCGGTCATCCATCGCAAGAGAATCCGACGATGTTTTTCTACACATGGGCAGGACCGGAAATCGCCGTTGCTTCCACCAAAGCATACACCACACAACTTGTTGCATTTTACCTGATTGCAATGAATATGGCACTTCTTCTCGGCAAAATGGAACGCAGCGAATATGACCGACTTCTCACAGAAATCCTTGCTCTATCGGACAAAATCGAATCCATGCTGAAGAAAGAATCGACATCAAACAAATTGCCGACAGCATCAAAGACAAAAACGCAGTCTTCTATTTGGGAAGAAATATGGACTATAACAGCGCCATGGAAGGTGCCTTGAAACTAAAAGAAATATCCTATATCTTTACCGAAGCCTTTGCCGCAGGAGAGTTAAAACACGGTACCATCGCATTGATTGAAGAAGGTACCCTGTTATCACCATCCTAACACAAACATCGCTCTTAGACAAAACTTTCTCCAATATGCAAAGTCCGCCAGAGGTGCATTTGATTGGCATTCACAAGAGAATCGCAACCACCATCTGCAACGAAGCAGATGTGACCGTTACCATCTGGAATCGTCCGGATTTGTTGATGCGGTCGTAGCATTGTTCCGGCACAGTTGTTTGCATATTACACCTCAGTCCTAAAAGGAAACGATGTGGATAAACCGAGAAACTTGGCAAAATCTGTTACAGTAGAATAGTTTCGTCAAAACAAAACCACAAATTATCCAAAGTTTTGCCACGATTATTCACAAAAACTAAAAGTTATGCACAGACTTTGTCCACAAAAACAGTGGATAACTCTTCTTTTTCTCGTATATTTCAAAAATCTTCGATTTTCTTTTCTCGAATGCATGCCGCTATTTTCAATTCGTCCATAGTGTCAGCCAATTTTAAATGTTCCCGGCTCATGGGAGAATGTCCCAAGCGTCAACAAAAGTCAGGTTGATGCTCTAATGCACGATACAATTTATACGCACCGATTGGACGACAACTCATCATACCTTCATGAACAATATAGGTAGGAATCTGCTTGATGCTATCGATATGATTTAAGATATAGTTATCCTCATTCCAGTGCATTTCATTCACAAAATAATGACACTCCAATCGTGCAAGCGAAATATCATCCTCCGTACACTCCATTGGCAAATCTGTCGGCGGAAGTAGCGTGAGAAATCTTTCTTCCAATGACTCCATTGCTTTGCTGCCTCTCACTCACTACTTCATCTTCACTTGTCAACTTTTCATAATATGCCCTCATCAAATCGTCCCGTTTTTCCTCTTCGATATGATTTTTGAACGATTCAAACACATCAGGAAACAGGTAAGAGGCACCCTCTTGATACAACCATTGTGTATCCTCTCTCCTTGCCAAAAAATTCTCTCAATATCACTGCTTTTACCTTTGCTCGGATGATGAATCGCTATAAGTCACTGCCAGTAGGAAATCCGAAACTTCCTCCAAATACAAAGCCAATCATCTATTCCTCAAGAACACACGAATCTTTTTCAATCTTCTTCAACAAATGGGAAAATGGTGATTATCCTCAAATCCGCAAACGGTCTGCTCTTTCCGCAACTCCTTTGATCGAACAAAATAATCCGATAATACTTTGATCAGTTCTCACTGCCCGCATGATACAAGATCCAGGACCACCATGCAAAAATACAGCCGAACACCATCAAACTTTCCACATTCCTCCACATACAAAAATGTACTATCACTTACCTTCAAATAATGCAGTTTCTTACTGATTGATTTTTATATCCCGCCATTAACAACTCCTCCTCAGTCTGCGTTCAAATCAATTTTCTTATCTCTCTTATCCAAATGACGGTTTCTATTATATGTTCAAAACCATCTATATGATAAAAACACAAAGTCTATCTTACTTTTCTTTACCAAACGATAGCTCTCATCTATCAATGCGAACAGTTCTTCATCCTCCAACGAATCATTCAGACAGATGGTATACCAGTGTTTTTGTTCTATGATATCCGCCGAAAAATCTTATCGTCCCGTCTTTTTGAATATGTTTCCGGCGTATCCTTCAAATCAATAATTTCTATCATTCCATCTCCGTCCAAGCCCAACTTTCCTCGCTCGACAGTCAATATCACAGCAATCCATTTTCTTACTGTCTGAAAAGACGAAATGCACAGTTTAGACTGTCTTTCCACAAGAACTCCGGCTCTATTTGATATCGTTCCTTCAGATAAGCAATAACCCTCTAAAGTTTTGTTCTCCCTTTAACATTGCCGTATCAAAGCAATGTTGCGACAATTAGCGACAACACCTCTTCACATGCCAGCAGTTACCTCAGCCATTTCCCCGTTACTACTTGCTGCCTTAATCAGCACATATTCTTCATTCGTATCCCTCAATCAGTCGATAGTCAATATGACTCGTCCTTATCAATCGCAAGTTCCAAACGAAATTGCTCCCAATATCAGACTTTGTGTACATACCGTCTACAGTATACAAAACCGTTTGCCAACAACTTTTCAAAATTCGCCTTTTATATCGAAATATCATTTCTACATCAATCATACCCTATCTTTCTTCAAAACACAATCCATATTCGTATGTCGTTCCAAAGAACGACTCTCTGTTAATATACTTCCATGTAGAAAGATAGTCTCCTTCACCGAAAAGATGAATTCCCTATACTCTATAAAACTCTTTCAATCGTCCGTTATACTTTTCACAAAAGAGAATGAATTCTCTTCTTTTTCCTTATCCAAAGTATTCACTATTGTATAACACATGATCCAAGTTGCAAGACATATAGTAAACAGAATAGGGAATATCTTTCCAAACCGAGAATGTTTCTGACAACTTATCCATATTCTGACTTTTTGATAGTTTCTATCAATCAAATCTTTCCTTCTCTTACAAATAATTTTATTACAAAATACTGCACCTCATCCACAGTACCCTCTTCTATTACTTTTCTTGAGAGTAGGGCACCATCCGTATCAACACTGTATGATTTGTTGAATATCTGTTTTTGAATAGTTGTTTGTAAAATATAATGCTTCACTTCATCCACTATTCTCTTGAGAATATTAGAAGGTATCGTCCCATTTTGAGCTGTAATATCTCCATGCAGTCACACTGAACAAACACCTTGTTCTTAGTCAAAAATCATTCATACTCCCCAATGCATCTTGATCTGACGGACCCTCCACAATCATACAAAAACAATTTTTACGAGCCAAGATATTCGCCCTGCCTCCAAATGCAAATATCTTTTCATTATTTGTTGATTCATCACCTCTTCGTCCTGCTCACCAAGTGTAACATCTCTATAATAAAAATCTCTCAAATTATTTTCTTTTACATTTACCATTCTGATATATCGATTGATCTGCAGTTCGTGGTTGTAAATGCAATAAATCCTCTGTCAATTGTTTCCAACGGTCTCAAATTATGAAGTAAAAATAAGTTGCTTTTCCTCTCGCGAAAGTCAATCCTAATCAATTCTCCAAAGATATCTGCACCCTGAATCCAAACTAGCCAATCGCAACTGCAGTAGAGACGGTTGATTGTATACAACAATCAACAATTGAAGCACCGATACTATTTTTGATCCTCAGATTCATACTTCAAAGGAATCTCCTTATCGTTCCTTCGAAACCAACTCTGTTTTGACTCCAACCTCTCCTGATTCCATCAACTGTTGCCCCAAACTCTTTATACCAATTGTTAATCCCGGTACATGCTGATTCAATACCGTATTCTATATTCTCAATCACCTGTACTGCAATACGATAAACCTCTTCCGGAATCAATGCGCTTTCACCCATAGGCAAAAGCAATCGAACCAAAGAATCCTTTATTCTCTTTTAAAACGAAAAATCGATGGGTTGTAGCGTCCAAACTAATCATTCCGGAATGTATGGTATTGATTACAAATAGCTCCTGATTTTCCAAATCGAGACAAGCTTCTAACAATGCAAGATAATGCGATAATTCTACATTGGCCACTCTCTCCGATTGCTGTACAAATGACTTCGAATTTTATTCAACAATTCTTTGAGAAATGATCTTGAGCATTTTGTGAAACTTTCTTTGAAACCATAAGATTCAGTTCATCTTCCGAGAAGAGCCAATCAGCAATGTATATTTTGATTTTTGGGACAAAAACATCCGTCGCATCGGTGTCCATTATTTTTCCCATCCTAAACTTGCCGTTCTTTGCTTATTTCAGATTTCAGTATTTCAGTGACAAACCCTGATGCGATATTCAGTTTCTTCCTTAGATTCGTTCAAATTTCCTACATCATCAATTTCTTCTTTTTCAGTGATAACAACAAATAACCATAGGTTTCTTTTCCTCAATCGTTACATCAAATGTATATTCTATCTCTGCATATTCCGAACCCACATGAATGTAATCAACAAATCTCTTTGGTATTTCCAATCCGCTCAATGCAAATTTCATATAACTCCAACGCATCAATCATGCCGTTTTGCCCGAGCCGTTTTGCTCATAAATACCAGCGACGCTCGCTCTAAAATCTTTACGATAATTCATCAACGACAATTTCCTTGTTTCACATTTTGAAATTTTTACTTCAATATTTGTAATCCTTTACATTAGGTTTCATATCACATTCCTCCTGCACTTTATACTCTATTACAACTAAAAACCATCAAAAATCAATGATTGTTTTGTGATTTATATACATTTTGTTCCTAATATTTTGTCATAATACACTTTTTCTGATATACTTGAACACTCTGCAAGTAGTTATATTATACATATAACAACGCAATGTTGTTGTACATGTTAATTTAATCCTTGGGAGTAAGTCCCCCACCATAAGGGGATGTACAGAAACCAAGGATTTTTATATTTAATACTGTTATCTATTAGAACTGACAGATTGAATGCTTTTGAACTCTATGATTTCCCATTATTTTTCAGCAATTGTACATTCTGCATACCAGACATTTTAAACGAGAATGGTATAAGGAGTAAATTTTAGGGCTATATCTATATTAGGTAAAAAGAGAAGTGCTCTTCTCTCTCTCTGGTTCATCCTGTTTCAGTCTATACTGTTCAGTTTCACCTGTTTCGCATATACTTCTTCGGTTTGCACCTGCTTCACGATATCTGTTGTATCAACTAGCTTTTCACTTATTTTTGTTTCTTCAGCTTTCTTTTCTTCAGGTTTACTTCTTCAACTTTTCTTCAGCTTTCATAGTTTCTTTTTAGGATAAATTGTTACTTGTTTTGTAGCTTGACTATAAGTGCTAATCATAATCTTGTTAATCCGAATGCATCTCCCCTACAGAAGAAACAGGAATGAACATTCTATCAGCTGTTACTGTAGCTTTTTGTTGCCATTGGATATTGGGCTGCTTTTGTAAAGAATTTTTATCGTTTTTGTGTAACATGATCACGATTTCCATCGATGAATGTAGCTGTGAGTTTTCTTGATTCCAAACAACTTACTCCCAATGCATCAGCGAGTTGCTCTAACAGGTAACATTGTGTAGTTATCTTGTGTGCATACAGGTGCATCAATTTCATAGCTACGCCTTCTACTGTATAGTCAGCAGAACCTAATGTGAAAGATTGTTTTCTTAACTTTTACTTTACTTTATCAACTACTTTGATAAAGTTTTCTACATGATCTCGGACAATTCATATATGCTTTTTAGATTCATACATATGTTTGTCTCCTTTTTGATATCATCTTTCTTTTGTTTCTTCTGTATCAACATTTACAAATGTTAATATTGTTCCGAACTGTAATACGGTTAGATACTACTTGTACATCTTTCAATGTAATCTTAGTGAGCATCTTTTTAGAACGTCCATGATTGTGAAGTACTGTTTTGTCATCTTTATCTAATTTGTAAATATTGATTCTTCTGTCATATATTTTTGTGTCAAATTTTGCATCTGAATTTCAATCCTGTCAAGCTCATTGCATGTTCCGGATTTGAATGCTCCAGCTTTGTTTCTGTAATTACGTCATTTACAGCTACTAGCATCTCCAAGTACTTTTTCTTCCTTTCATTTGAGCAACAGAGTTACTTTTGTAGGTGTTACTTAATCCTCATATCTTGCTCGGTCAGTGAAACCATCTCCCTTGCATCCCAAGTACCCACTTGACTTTCAATTTCTTCTTTGCAGGATAGATTGTGCCCATGAATTCATCATCAAACGTCATCTTTAGATTTTTCCATAAATTACTGCTACTTTTTACACTGCACTGATCTCCAAAATCAATATATATTGAAGTGTATCTTTGTCCAGTTGTAACTTTACTTCTACTTTTGTAGGTATCTCCGTTAGCTAATTCTTCTTTAGAGATTTTACCAATTCATTTTGATTTTTATCAATATTCTCGACTTTTAGTGTGTCGTCTTGCTGCTAATCAGCACTGTCATCTGCAGTAATGGCAGTCCACTTTTGTGTCCACATACTTTCTTCTTTACATCAAAGTTCTGAATATCTCACTTGCAGGTTTATCTTTCTCCACAGTAATGGCAGGGATTGAAGCTACCTTAGTGATGAAGTCATGCTGAATGTAGTCCTTGCTGTTAAAGGCCATTGCACGATTAGGTGTTACTGTTGTTTTGTTGCGCCATCCTTATCTCAGCTTTCAAAATCAGCAGACGGCAATGTTACCATAATTCACAGCTTCTATTTGCACCCAAGTGATACGAGGTTGTTTTATTCTTCAAAAGAAGCCTTGCCACTTGATCTCCCGCGTCCCACTGGGACTCAGTTACCTTCTTGTAAAGTCTCCATCATTGTCTTTTGCTTTGCGTACACTTTTCTCTATGTTCTTCCAAGACCGATGTATCTGATGATAGTCGCACTCAACCCTTGTAATCTCCATCAGCAGCGTTGTCAAATTTGCACTTACCTTTGATAGTAATTTATCTCCTGCAACAGGCGCTGTTGTGAAGTTAGCATAATGACTTGAGTTTTTCCGTCAAAGATCGCCGTCCAACCTGTGATTGCTCCTGTGCCAGCACTCTAATAGAAAGGGCTTGCTGCAACATCAGTTGGTTAGTTCAACATCGATCGCCCTGTCGTCTAGCTGCTGCTGTTCCTGTTTTTAAAACCGGCAGCATCTCGGGCTTACATCAGTAATTGCCCAGAAAGTAGCTGTTCCAATCTTCATTCTCTTGCAGTCGCTGCGGACTGCTGTGCAGATCTTCATGCAAATGCTGCGGAGTTTGCCGTGCTAATGTTAATCACATTAAACCGTGCTGCTGCTTCAAAGAGTCTTCATAGTAATTCCTCTAATATATTATACAATATAATATACTGAAAGGAAATGGTCCTTTCTCCCATGTTCAGTACATATGCCGGAATGCATCTCGTTTATCTCATACGCAACTGCATCGCCCTTCCGGAAAATCTTCTTTGTGGAGAGCTGCACGCTGTACCGGACCATGGTATCGGTTGTCGAGAATTGGAACCAAAGATGCGATCGATTGTATCAACAACATCCCATCTCTATCATCTCTTATCAGAGAGAGCAGTCTGATGCGAAATCTGTGCAGCCAACTGTAATGCACTCCATCACCTGCCATCAACGCTCTGCAGAAATTCAGAAAACCGACAGCAAGGCGATCTATACCCATTTGATGGAGGTATCGTGACTGTCTGCTGTGCCGCGGCTTGAGTGTCTCACGGTAAAAGCAATCATTGAAAACAGCATTGCGAAGACAGAATCTGTTGCTATATGATGGTCGCCGCATCGAATCCTATATATCTTATAACCATAAGGATCTTGACGGTAACTTTGTGCAATGACAATCATACTGATTATATCTGACAATAATCATCTCCGATGAAATTTATAGCTATATACTACACTATTTTATCAAATTGTCTATTACAAAAATATCAATTTGTTGTTCCTCTATTACACAGGTAATGAGATAGAGTTAAAACGAGTCCGAGTGCTCTCTGTTCGCCGATACTATAAAAGGACAGGACAGGAGATACAGGATGAGAAACAACGATTTTGCTCTTTTTGTAATAACGATGTTGTTCTTCTGTGAATTATGTGTTTTGCAACAGTTGCAGTCTTGATACAGGTCGGTGTGATATGGTTCATCAGTGAATTGTCTATGGAGAGCAGGAGGACTTATCTACAGATTTTAGATTGAACGATGATTGAGGATGTTGTTTGTTTGCTGCGGATAAAGGTTTTTATTGATTTTTGATATATTTTGATGTGTTTTGCATTTTTCAGATGTTTGGTGTTTCCACTTTTTACAATTGTGATATGTTGTTGATGATTTATGAATCAGTGTCTTGATCGTTTGTGAATGATGTTTTCGGAAAGTCTGGTGTTCTGTGATATTTTTGCATTTTGTGTGGTATAATGGTATCCTCACATGAGAGCAGGTGTCGATGATGAATGCTGTCTGGTTGCCCTAAAATTGCCTTTGCTTATGTATATTATAATTAAGGAAGCTATATAAGGAAGCTTTGTGTTGAATTTGAATGTGATATTTTGAATGTGATATAAGATGAAGTTTGTATTGGATATATGGGAGTAGCGGAATGAAGATTGTGAATTTGAATCAGTTGAATCAGCAACAGGAGATTCCTAAAATTACATATCGCCCGTTCAAAACTTATGGGGACTTTATTTATTTGGAGAAGGTTGCTTCTTCTGTGGAACAGGAGTGGACGGAGGGGATTTTTGAATTTTCTCTTGAGTCGCATGAGATGGTTCGTCTTGATGTGGGTCCTCAGGTGGACAATCCTTTTTTGTTTGATATGGAGATTCCGTTCACTTTGTCGGATATTGAAAAGATGTCAAAACATAATCGTATCTACTATTCTTTGGTCAGTCAGGTGAATGATGAGGTGATTTTGTCTTTCTCTGAGATTGATTTGGAAAGTCGCAAGCAACTCTTGGTGGTTTCGTTTTCGTACGGTGTCTCTGAGTTTGATTATCTTGGAATGGAGCTGCTATCGGAGGATTTTCTCTTTTTCGTTTGGCTGAGACTTCTCGTAACAGTGCCGGCTCGGAGTTGGTCTATTTGGTGGATGTGCTGAGCAAGCATACTATTCAGTGAAGGATTCGGTTTTGTGTATGACATTCGGAGAGAAGTCGGTGTTTGACAGTGAAAAGGGGCGTTTTTTGCTTGTGGAGGAATGTTATCTTTCGGAGGAGGAACAGTTTGAGCTGCTGACTTCTCGTGATTTGGAGCTTGCCATTGAGGTTCCGAAGGGTTTGACGGAGGATTTTGTGCATCAAAATTCGATTCTTATCATGGATTTTTGAGTTGTTCTTAGATGAAGTCGGGTAGGGAGTCTCTTTCATATCAAACTTTGGACGGTATTTTTATGGACGGTTCGGTTCGTCTTATCGGAGAAAATTCGACGGCTTTTTATTACAGACAGCGAGTGTATGATTTTGTTCTGCAAAGGAAGAATGATTTAAATATGTCCAGATGATGATGGGACATGAGGTGATTGTGGAGTTGAACAAAAATCGCTGAACACTCGCGTGGTGGCGAAGGAACGGTATCCGAATAAGGTTGTTGTGAATCATCACGGGTTGTTTAAGGTGATACAATCGAAGGACTGCATTGAGATTGTATCGCTGCTTCGCAATAAGACGCTTGTTCGTTATCAAAAGCATCCGGGATTGTGTGATTCGGAGGAGTTTGTGGAGTTAGGAGATGAGATTTTGATTATTCAATGTCAATCGAAGCTTCATCATTTGAGGAGTATAATAAGTTGGTGGATATCACGAATGAAAATGAGATTATTTCGATTGCAAGGGATTTTTATGTGTTGGGGGATACTATTTTTACGATTTGATAGGGACGGAGAAGCAAATCGAATAAGTGTCTATTTGTCAATTTGGGGACTGTACGGATAAGCTTGTCGATTTGCAAACTAGATCAGATAAAACACTCTGTGATAAACCGGCTCTTAGTGTGAAATCTGAACTTTCACGATTGGGAGAGGCTTATTCAGAGTGTTTTGTATGCATGTCTTTGTATTTTAATTTACTTGTGTTTTATGTTCATACTCTATCGCCTTGACAAATCTTGTATTTCTGATAAACTGTAGTAAAGATAGCAAACCTTTCACGGTTAGCCCAAGTAGTTTAATTTATACAATCACTTGTACTACCATTACAAGTGATGTTATTCTATTTCTTTTGCTTTGAAATAGGGGTTATGATAGATATTATCATCATTGTATACCATTACAATCGATAATGTTTCAAATGTTGTCCTACTATCACCCCAATCTCACATAGATTAGGGCTAATCGCTTGTATCGGTTTGCTATCTCCATTATGATATCGAATATCTGTTTGTTTGTCAATTTGGGAACTGTATGGATAAGCTTGTCGATTCGATTTGCAAATTTTTGGTAATAAAACAACACTCTGTGATAAACCGGCTCTTATGTGAAATCTGAACTTTCACGATTGAGAGAGCTTATTCAGAGTGTTTTGTGTTTTGTCTTTATAATTTATTTATTTGTGTTTTTATATTCATACTCTATCGCCTCTGACAAATCTTGTATTTCTGATAGACTGTAGTAAAGATAGCAAACCTATCGGTTAGCTCTTGAGTGATTGTTTTATATAAACCACTTGTAGTGCCAATACAGTGGTTTTTCTTTTCACCTATTTTTGCTTTAATAGGGATATTATAGATATAACGAGCATTGTATACATTTCACCATAATTGATAATGTTTCAAATGTTGTCATACTATCACCCCTCAATCTACATAGATTAGGGTTAACCGCTGTATTTGCTATCTCACCTCTATATGATATCGGATAGGTGTCTATTTTGTCAATTTGAGGACTGTACGGATAATCTTGTCGATTTTGCAAATTTTTGTATAGAAATGAAAACACTCTGTGATAAACCGGCTCTTATGTGAAATCTGAACTTTCACGATTGGGAGAGGCTTATTCAGAGTGTTTTTATTTTTGTTTTCTTTTTAACGATATGGTTCTACACAAGGTTTTCTTTCCAATTGGTCGTTTACCTCGTCCATCAATTCGTTGGAAATAATGTTCAACATTTCTTCCAATTTTTCTACATCTTCTTTTTGGGAATCGTTTTGCAATCCGATCGGATACTACTTCAAATATTCGTAGTTGACTCCGTAGTATTGTTTGAATTTGTCTGTTACTTCCAAATGAATTTTTCTCTTGTCGATTTCAGACGGTATCTTTTTAACGAATCCTTTTTGACAAGATTTCCTACTTTTGTAGGCTACATTCGGTTGAGACACTCCTGTGAACCGAGATACTTCGTTTACTGTAGGATGATCTAATGCATAAATCAACTCTACGAAAAATGTCTCGATTGTGGTCAGTGTGTCTTCTTTCTTCTGTAATGAATAAAAATACTTTTTCGATAAAAATTTAATTTTGAATCGATAATATACTTGACTTAACCCTTCTCCTACCATATTCATTCTCCTCTTTTCTTTACTGTTGTTCTTTTGTTTCCAAAATATCCATAAGGAAAGTTAATTTTGTTCACTTGCATCTGTCAGTAGAGGTGAGGTTGTCTTCATCCATTCTGCTATTCTGTCTTGTGTGACTCAAAACCCTTACTCATACTATACTACTTTTTGCTTAAAAAGTACAAGTGTGTTCTGATATTTTTATATAATATCTTTTATTTTGTGTAATGGTAGTGATTTTGCTTGACATTATAGGTGCTATGGCGTTCTTTCCTGTCTGTTCGGTTTGAAAGCTGATTAACGGAAAAGAAATTTCGTTAAGTGCTTGTTTGATGATTCTGTAAAATGACTTTATATGATAAATCGGTTTGCTACGGATAGTGAGGTTGCTCTCTTATGTTGTCTGTTCCATGATGATGCTGTTGTTACTTCCTCATTACTGTTCTCTTGCTTAATAGATACATTTGTTTATCAAGTTCATATTCAAAAATAATTTGATCGTTGCTGACGGTCATCATTGACCAGTATGGTCTTGTTCTTCACGACAATGAGATCTGCTGTTTTGCCTTCGCGATTTCTCCTTTTTGTCTTAGATTCAATGCTTTGCGCCGGATTGTGGGTTCCATGCGCACTGTCGACCAACTCGATTTCTTCTGCCATAATAAAGATGGATTCTATACAGGTTTTCCACTTTTTGTTGGCTGTCACTACGCTGTAGCTTCTTCGTGTGATTCCTGCCGATAGTCGGTAATTTGTTCCAAACTCCACAGGTTGTTGATATCGATGGTGGCATGTTTGTCGTTTTGTTGAATATAGTCTAATGCTTCTTTTTCGAAGGAATCCAATATAATCGGTATGTTCATACGATATCTTGTTTGGATATCTCTGAGATTCGATAATCGGTTGTCGCTACAGGTATTTTGGCTCCGTGCACGTACTTGAGTCTAAGGCTCAACTCTTCCAATTTAATCTGTCCACGCTGTTTTCGATACGGTTTAGGATTGCCCAGTAAAGTAGGTCACTGATTTGAAATTTGTCTTTGATATATTGGAAAAAGTATTTGTCCCGATATCGTTCCTGTCCGTTTTGTGAAAACGTGGTAATCATATCAACAAGGTTTCCGTTGAGCAGCTCCCATATAAAATCGATGTGCTGTACGCTGCCCAGTTGAAATTTGAGGTGGACACAATGATCGATAAGATGATTTTTGCGTTCGACATCTTTCAAAAATTGAAGTTCTTCCACGCTTCCTGTTCGCTATGTTCTTCCAAAAAGCGATTCATGTTGATGCAGTGGTAGATGGGTAGTCACGCCTGAGAACACATTAGAGCCGTTCGATTTGGCTGAATGCTTTTCGTTTGTGAAACGGACTGAAGTAGGGACTGTATTCTTCTTGTATAAAATCATCATTTTGGATGTTAATCAATCGGGCATAATGATTTTGCCGGTACAATCAATGTAGTCTGTTTCCGGTTTTTGTCCTATATGAACGGATTGTATGATATCTTCTTTTATCTCTAAATATCCTTCGACGAATCTGTCTTTGAGTACGATTCTGTCACTGTATAGTTCATAGCGTTCTATTCACTCAAACTTAGCGTTTCTGCTTATCCACTAACTGTTTGTCTTTAAAGTTACCATCAATTCGAAATCTTACACTCATTTTTGTTCTTATTATCATTCCTTTTGAATGATATCACTTAACTCATACTTTGTCTCGACTTGTCCTTGTTAAGTTACATCATTATATCATATATCTGTTGTTTGTGAGCGTATTTGTGTTTTGTTGTTTTCTTTACAATTTAATTTTCTCCATGTGGTCGGTAGGAAGATAACGACCATTGGGAACAGTTCTAATCTTCCGGCAAGCATGTCGAATGACAGGATAAGTTTGCTGATGTTGGTCAAACTGCTGAGAGTATCGACCGGTCCACTACTGGAAAT
>BNJU01003910.1_pt1 | contig 95198 bp, 111 predicted proteins | sample 8539281 | NCBI WGS metagenome assembly BNJU01 (sample SAMD00202456, study PRJDB9452) | human saliva metagenome | isolation source: human saliva | place: Japan
TGATGGCGCGTACAGTGTGTATCTCATTGATGACGGAGTACGACAATAGAGAAAGACAACAACTATACCCGCGAATATCTCAAATCAGAATCATACCGCAGGCGTTCACCGTCATTTTGTTTCCTCAGTCCCATTCTGCCCCCATCGTCGCTTTCACGGACGCAGGAATCCCGGTGGTCAGGAGATGACGGGTCGCCTCAGCCCATCTCCGCGCGCAGCGCGAGAGCGTCGGCCGCATTCAGCTCACTGAGGCGGCGGCCGCGGAGAGCGACCGCCGACGCTCAGCTCGCCGTCAGCCACCCGCCAGGGCGGCCACCGCCGTAGGGAGGCCTGCAGAGCGCCCCGAGCCCTCCGCCTGACGCAGCCGATGACCGTGGGCTCAGCGGCACCGGAATGGTGACGCTCCTCGGGTGACATCAGGGCCGAGGGAGCGGCACAGGTCAGCGACGGCGTCGTCGTCGAGGCGCCGGGCAAGCCAGCTCCGCACCTCCAGCACCTCAGCAATATGGGGACCCAGGACCCCCTGTCGGGTGGTCTGCTCCTCCAGGAGGAGCGCCCAGGAGCTCGCGGGGGCGGCGGGACGGTGGACGATGAGGTAGCCCGAAAGCCGACGCCCCACGTCGCGGGCCTCGAAGTCGTCGAATCCACGCCCCAGGGCGGCGTCGAAGAGCGCAGGGTCGCGCTCGGGGGTCAGGCCACCGTCGCGCAGCCACATGGTGGCGTACTCGACCGGATCCTGGGCTCGCTCGATGACCCCAGGCGTCGAGCTCCTCGAGAGCCAGGCGGCTACGACCTCGCGCCACGAGGCGGTGCCCACGGTGCTCCCAGTTGCCGAGCATGATGGCGGTGGCGCCGGGCTCGGGTGCTCGCCGAGCCCGGTGACGGGTCCCGGCAGGATGGGGCCGCCGGCGTCGCGGTACTCCATGAGGGCAGGCCGGCCTCGGCACCGCAGGCGGGGTGAGGACGAAGGGCGGGTTGGAGGCGATGAGGTCGAAACGTCGCCGGCCACCGGCTCAGGAGGGAACCGCGCAGGAGCTCAGGCTGCCGGCGTGGAACCGGACTCGGAGGCGGTCGAGCCTCCTGAGTCGGGCCAGGCCGGCGCTTGGAGCACTCGTGACGCTCCGCCGGCCAGGGCCCGCGTTGAAGGCGGTGAAGGCCAGGGCGCGTGCGGAGATGTCGGTGGCCACCACGTGCTCGGCGTGACGCAGCAGGTAGAGGGTCTGGATGCGCAGCGCAGCCCGGGTCAGGGCGGTGCCACCCGTGTGCGGGTCAGGCCCGCCAGGGGGAGGGCCGGCGCCGCCGACGCAGGACGTGATCGGGGCCAGGGCGCGGCCGGTGAGCGAGCTCGCCCAGGTCGGAAGCCACCCACCGGCGGACCTCGCCGGCGCTCGTCGACGGCCTCGTGGGGGCGCAGGTCGACCAGGCACGGACGCAGCCGGACTCGTCGGGCTCGCCGACCAGGCCGATGGCGGTGGCGCCTGCCGCTGCGGTGCAGGGCAGGGCGGCGTCGAGGGCGGTGGCGGGGACCGGCTCGCCGAGCATGAACAGGGCGGTCAGACGGCCACGGGCGAAGGACGGCCCCGGCGGCCAGGGCGGCGCGCACGGCTCGCAGGGCGGGCAGGCGGATCTCGCGGCGCAGGGCGGCGTCGGCGACCTCCCCCAGGAGGGCAGCCACCGCCTCACGCCCCAGCCGGAGTCAGCGGGTCCGCCCGCAGGCTCGCCGCCTGCTCGGGCGTGGCCGCCGGAGGCGGAAGGAGGAGGACTCAGAGGCGGACCCGGGCGCTCGCAGGGCTCATGGAACCGACTCGTAACGCGGGGCGCCGCTCATCTTTGGCGCGCCCGCCGCGCGAGGGCGCCAGCAGGGCTCCCCGCCGGCTCACAGGAGGCGGGCGGCGAGCTCGGCGTACTGGTGGTTCTTGACCTCGACGTCGTCGATGTAGCTGATGAGCGTGACCTCCTCGGTGCCGTGGGTCTCGGCGAAGGAGGACAGGGCCTGGGCGACCTCGTCGTAGGTGCCCACGATGATGGCGGTGTCGCGCTCGGTAGCGCTCGACCTCGGCGCGGTAGGCAGGCGTCGAGGGGTGGCCGGGTCGCGGAAGCGCATGGGGCGGCCGGTGCGCGAGGCTGAGCGGGCGTCGGCGGCCACGAGGCCTGTTCGCAGGCCTCCTCGCGGGTGGCGGCGGCGCTGACGCACAGGGCGGAGGGTCTGGCCCCCGTGGATGGAGGCCGCGGCAGCGCCCTCGGGGAGGTGGGCGCGGTAGTGGTTCACGATCTCGACCTGCTGGCGGCCGGTGAAGAACTGGGCGTAGGGCGTAGTTGAGTCGTGGACGCCGGCCCAGGCGGCCGACGTGGCCCGAGAGCCCAGGAGCCAGACCTCCCATCTGGGCCGAGGGACGGACCTCGACAGAGGCGTAGGGGTGGGTGGCGGGAGCCTCGTCGCGCAGGAGGGCGACCGTCTCCTCGATGAGGGCGTTGATGGCGTCAGGGTCGATGACGGCCCTGGTTGAGGGCTGCGGCTCGCACGCATGTCCCCCACAGGGGCGCGGCCCAGGCCCATATCAACGCGGCCGGGGTGGAGGGTGGCCAGGGTGGCGAAGCGCTCGGCCATCTGGGCAGAGCCGTAGTGCATGGCCATGACGCCGCCCGAGCCCACCCGGATACGGTCGGTGGCATCAGGATGTGCATCATGAGCGGGTCGGGCGCCGAGACGGGAAGGAGCCGGTGCTGCATGGTGCTCGGCCAGCCAGAGGCGGTGGTAGCCGGACTCCTCCAGGCCGCGCCCCCAGGCGACGAGGTCCCCCAGGGTGCGGCGGACGTCTCCCTCGAAGAGGAGCCCTGCTCGAGAACGCTGATCCGGCTGAGACGAGGACTCATGGCTTCTCCTGACCTGGTTGCGCGGGGGTGCGGCGACAGTGGGACAACAGTGAGCAACACCGTGGGACGCGACTCATTCCAACCGAGCGGGCGGAGCAGCGGACTCCGGCCGTCTACGGATGTCACCGCAGCGGGTCACCGCACCGCCACCGAGATAAGGTGGACCTTCCTAAAATAGGAGATGGTTTAGTTGCGCCTATGAGGCTGGCGCCTTTCACGGTTGGACCGACGGAGCGCCCCGCACCGGCCCCACCCGGGACGGTGCAGGCCGCTACCAGACCCGCACCAACTCGCACCCGCGATTCGCATCATTCAGGAGGCACCCTGGCCGTTCTCACCATCGGAGACCAGTTCCCCCGCCTACGAGCTCCTGCCGTCGTTCCGGCAACCTCAAGAGGTTGAGGCCAGCAAGCCGAGACTACTTTCACACTGTCTCCTCCCAGGTCCCCGCCGGCACCTGGCGCGTCGTCTTTCTGGCCCAGGGACTTCACCTGTGTGCTCCCACTGAGATCGCGCGCGCTCGGCGACCCTACCAGGACTTCAGGACCGCGACTGCGGGTCGTGGGCGTCTCAGTGGACAACGAGTACACCCACTACGCCTGGCGCCGCAGCCGACAAGCTCAGGACCTGCCCTTCGCGGCCAGCGACCTGAACCGCGGAGCTCACCCGAGGCCCTGGGCATCAAAAGCGCCACCGGTGAGGCCAGACGCGCCACCTTCATCATCGACCCCCACAACGTCATCCAGTCGGTCTCCCGTGACCGCCGACTGCGTGGCCGCAACACCGAGGAGGTCCTGCGCCAGCTCGACGCCCTCCAGTCCGACGGAGGCTGCGCGCCTGCAACTGGCGAGCCGGCGCCGCCACCATCGACGCCCTGGGCCAGATGGGCTGACAGGGCCACCGCCCCGTCCCCCTGACCTCACCACCTGAACGACGACGAAACGAGGCCCATGGGCATCGACAGCCTGCGCTCCGCCCCTGCCCGAGTGGGCCGGGGACCTCTCCCTGAACCTGTCCACCCTGTCGCTCCTCCTCGTGACCGAGCAGCAGCAGTGGGGCACCTTCGTGGCCACGGCCGCCGCGACCCGCAACAGTCCGTGCTGGTCAGGTCATGGAGGACGCCCGCGCCACCTGTCCGGGAGGCCATCAGCGGCGCCCTGGGCGCCGCCTCCATCATGGCAATGAACAACGTCGCCTACCGCACGCGCCACTTCCTGGGCTCGGCCTACGAGGAACGAGCGCATGGGCCTGCGCATGAACATCATCAGCACCTCCGGTGGCGTGGAGAAAGGTCGACTTTCGAGCTGTGGAGCCTGGCCGGTCCACCATCAACGGCTGCGGAAGTGCGTGACGCCCACGAGGCCACGGTGCGCGGCGAGGGCCTGAGCACAGAGCAGGTCTGGAGGCCGTGCGCATCGCCGCCACCCTGACCGGTGTGGCCCAGGCGGTCGCGTCGTCGAGACCCTCGACTGACCCGATCACCACGATTCGGACGGCGGCCGCCAGCTCCTTCAGAGGGACTGGCGGCCGCCGTCTTGTCTGCGTATCTCGCCCCGTATCTGCGCTGTATCTCGCCTTGTATCGACGCCTCGGTGCCCGCTCAGCTGCGGGGTCGGCGTCGATGGCGCCTGGGTGTCGTTGAAGATCAGGTTGAGATCTCCACCTGGACCGCTCTCCACGTGAGGGACGTCGTGCAGCAGGAGCGGGTCATCGGCGGAGGTCTGCAGGCCAGCGTGCCGCAGCCGAAGGGCTGGTCGGCGACGTCCTTGTCCAGCTGGATGTCGGAGATCCGGGTCAGGGAGGTCATGGCCGACGGCTGACGAGCGGAGCGATGATGCGCAGTGGTGATGGTGTAGGTGCATGTACCACAGCCACGGCAGAGCAGCAGAGGACGCTCACAACGGATCACCACAGATCGCCGATACCAGGGGCTGCCAGGTGGTGGGGCCGCGGGAAGGGCGGCGACGCCGACCACGAGCAGGAGGATCTCGACGACGAACCGCCGCTGGAGGACCTTGATGTGGGTGTGCATGTGCCGCACCACGACCTCGTCGCGGCTCAGCAGCTTCTTCGACAGTGCCATGCCCCATCGTGCCAGAGCCGCCGCCGGGCTCGCGCACCCAAGAGGGCAGGAGTACCCGCTTGGGCGTGCCTCGGCGGGCGCTTCACCCGCTGAGCATGCTCATGCGACCGAGGCGACGACCGGGCGCGATCCCCAGGATGACGAGGCCCGGCGGGTGGCAGGCGCCCAGCGGTGGACCAGGCGCACCGCCAGGCGCTCGGCGGCCTCCTCGTCGCGAGCGTGCCTCCCCGCGCGCAGGCTCGCCGCCGTCGCCGCCAGGAGGGCGGCCGGTGAGGCTCGTCCTCCCAGCCAGGGCGCAGGCAGGGACTCAGGCGGGATCGCCGTGGCTCACTGCTCGTCCTCAGGCGCCCTGCCAGGCTCCTCCCACTGCGCCCAGCAGCAGGGCCCGTCCCACGACGCCAGCCCTCTTCCTCCAGGGCCTCACCTAGGCGGTCAGTACCCCGGTACTGAGGCCCCGGCGCTCAGGGCGGCGGAGGCCAGGTCAGGACCAGGGCCTCATCGACGACGTCGCCTCAGCAGTCGCGGCGCGGATGAGCGCCTGGTCACTCAGGTGCCACGATCTGCGGCCCGATGCCCAGCGCCCCACGGCGCTGCCGAGTCCGCCGTCGAGCAGGAGGGAGGCGGGTCGGCGCCCACGAGCATCTGGCCCCAGGCCGACCACGGGCAGGCGAGGCCAGGCCGGGCGGTGCTGCGGGGCCGGCGAGGCAGCCCGGCGGGAGGCTCGGCTCGGCCGGACTCCGGTCACCGCCGGCCACGGTCTGGAGGATGTCGGCCAGGGGGCGCCCCAGGGCGGTCGACAGGTGCGCAGGAGGCGACGGCGCGGCACCCCGGCGGCGGTGGCCCGCCTCTGCCAGGCCCTCCGGCCCCTGCGGGGCGGGTGCCAGCGCAGGCGCCCCTCGCTCCATCAGGGCAGCCACGAGGTCGTGCTGGAGGTCCGCGACGCGCGCGGCACGTTGGGACGCCGTCCTCGTCGGGCTCAGCGCCTCGGTGAGGCCGGCACGCCGGCAGCTCGCGTCCCAAGCCCGCTGCGGGGTCGCGCCGGCACGCAGGAGGCTGGCGACCTCAGTGAGCAGCAGGCCGAGGTCCGGTTCTGGTGCGGTACGTCGGGAGCGCAGCGGCGAGCGCCGCCTGCCGCATCGTCCGGGCGTGCCTGGGCCGCGGGGTGCCGTGGTCCAGCCGCAGGGCAGGTCGCGGCGGGCCGGCAGCAGGAGACGGCGGCGGCGAGAGCGACCAGGACCGCCGCGATCCAGGCGCCCGGCACCCGGGCCTCCCGCCGTCCCACCCACCAGCCCAGTCAGGTGGGCTGCCGGGGTGGGATCGCGACCGTGCCCACCACGCAGGCCAGCCCACCCAGCTGGTCGCGCCCGTCATGCCGGTCTCCTCTCCCCGCCCCGGGCAGTCCGTCAAGGCCGGCACGGCGAGGCCCTGATGGGCCGATCCGCTCCGCAGTGCTGATACGGCGGGCCGGGTCTGGGGGCGGTCGCGCCCGTCACGTGCAGCCTCTCGCGGATGCGAACCACTCGGCCGGGCTACGCGCCGCAGCACGCTGATGGAGCGACGTACCGGCGTGCTCCCGGTGGTGCCGCCTGCCGGCGCAGGTGACGACGGCGTCGAGGGCGCTGGCCGCGTGGGCGGCAACGGCCGCTCGTCGAGTCCCGCGAGCGCAGGGCGGTCAGGCGGGCGGGACGTCAGCGGGAGAGTTGGCGTGGAGGTGGCCCAGCCGCCCGTGGCGCGTGCGAGCGGTGAGGACATCGCACCTCGCCGCAGCACTCTCCCAGCACGATCCGGTCCGGGCCCGCATGCGCAGGGCGGTGCGCACCAGGAGGTCATGGCGACCGCCCCGACGCCCTGGACGTTGGCGCGCCGCGCTCCTGGCAGGTGGACGACGTGGGGGTGGCGGGCGCGGCTCACTGGCCTCCTCGATGCACGATGCGCTCAGTGGCGGGACGAGTGAGAGCAGGGGCGGCCGGAGGTGGTCTGCCGGTACCGGTGGCGCCGGTGACCAGACGGCTGGCGCGGCTGACCCGGCCAGGGCGGCCAGGACCTCGTCCAGGCGGGAACGTCGTGCCGGCGGCGGTCAGCTCGTCAGGGTGAAACCGCGGCGGCGCTGGGTGCGCAGACGATGAGAGTGCCATCGGCGCTCAGGCGAGGACCGCGTTGAGTCGGGTGCCGTCGGGCAGGGTGGCGTCGACGATGGGCAGGCGTCGTCGAGGCGCTCTGTGCGCGGAAGCGGCCATGCGCACGCAGCCCGCACCTCAGGCTCATCCATGGCGGCGGTGATCGGTTCGAAGGCCGCGCCCCAGTCGATCCAGTGCGCCCGTCGCTGACGGGGACGTCGGTGACACCGTCGGACTCGATGAGGGGCTGGAGGCGGCCCGGCGCCGTCGACGTCGGCGCGCACCTCTGGCCCAGGCGCGCCATCCCACCTGTCCGGTGGCGAGGGCGGCGGCGTCGTTGAAGGCCTCCTCAGGCCCACGCCGCGGGCCAGGCGCTGCGGACGCGGACCAGCTCGAGATCGTCATCCCACCCTCGCCGGGAGGCCAGGAACTCTGGGCTGATTGAGACTCTCCGGGTCATGACTGCCTCCTCAGCTGATTGCCGGATTGATGGACGGACTGATTCCCTGTCTGTCTCGCTGTCTGGCTGACTGACTGGCTCGTTGACCGGTTCACCGGCGCTGCGGCGTCGGCAGGCCGGGGCAGCGCTCGCGGCCCAGGGGCGCCTGCGGCGCGCCGGAAGGCTGAGCGGGCTCCCGCCGGGTCCTCTCGAGGGCCAGCCGCTTGGCCAGGACCCGGTCGGTGGGGACCTGCCCCAGGACCGGGCAGCCGGTGATGAGCCTCGAGGTCCTCGACGACGACGTCCTCACCCCACCTGGCGCGCCACGAGCCAGACCGGCACCTCAGCAGCGGCGACGGCCGCGGAGGCTTCAGCATCGGCGGCCACGACAGCGGCGGGCGCTGTACCCGCGGTCGCGGGACGATGCTCTCGGCGGCGACGGCCGAGCGCAGGTCGAGCCCGGTGACGACGAGACTGGCGCGCGCGGCGGGGACGTCCCCGCGGGCAGGTCCACCAGCACGACGTCGTGCTCGGCCCGCATCGCCTCCAGGACCGCCTCCGCACGGCAGGGGGCCCCCGCACGTCCCCGGTGAGGACCGGCATGGCGTGCCACACGGGCAGGGCCCCGACGAGGTGAGCCAGGCCGGAAGGCCGACTCCTCTGCCGGCAGGTCCGCAGCGCAGCCCGGTCAGGACGCTCTGCCCGCACAGGAGGTCCAGGCCGCCGGTGGGGTCAGAGGTCCATCATCGCCACCCGCCTACCCGCCCGTCCCAGCGCCCACGCCAGGTGCAGCAGCAGGACGCTGGCCCCAGTCCCACGGGCACCGGTGACGGCCAGGACCTGTGCGGCACGACGTCCGGCCACTCCCGACGGGGCGGACGCCCCTGCAGCTCCGACGGTGGTTCCGACGGTGAGCTCCGACCGTGAGCAGCCCGAGCGCGCCAGTCCCTAGCTCGTCCCTCTCCCCGTCCGTGTCTCACCACCGGGATGCAGGCCGACCGGCGGAGGGCCTCAGGGAGGGAAGGACACGTCCCGGCCGTCCCACACCTGCGATCCTCCCGTCGCGAGGCCGGGGCCTCCTCTGAGCTCCTGCACCGCCTCCTCCCCCGAGCCTCCAGTGCCGGGATGGTCAGCGTCTCCTCCGACTGCTCCCACTGGCCCGGCTGTCCCCTGCGGCGCCCCGCTGGAACAGGCGCCCTGCCTCACAGGCATCTCCACCCGGCATCGCCCCTCTCCTTTCGGTTCCCTCACTGTCTCCCCGGTCCTGCCCAAGGCCGGCTGCTGCCACGACCGTTGCCACAGCCGCCTCCCGGCTCCCCGGCCGCCACCCCGCACGAGTGGTACGGCGGTACTGCGGCGCCGCCGCCGGCGGCCCTCCACCAGGGTGCGTGGTCCCGCCCGCGGCTGCGCCCAGCGGCGTCGTCGGCCCTGTGGAGACAGGGCGCAGAAACGCGCCTGTGGCCCCTGCGCCCACCGCGTCCCACCGCACCTCACCGCGGCCTGGGACCGCCCAGCACGGCAGCCCCGGCGACGGCGCAGGCAACCGAGGGGCTCACACGCCTGACACCGGAGCTCCCTCGTGATGAGATGGGTCCACGAGGCGCGCAGGACCGCGCAAGCGCCCCCTCCGACTGCCAGCAGCGACGTCACCCGGCGACGGCATCGTCCCCCACCGGCTGCGCCGGCGCGCCCCCGCCGGTCCGTCCCCACCGGGCACCGAGCGGCGGCCTACTTCGACCTGGACAAGACGATCCTGGCGACGTCGTCGACCCTGGGCGCTGGCACCCTGATGCGGCGCAGCGGCCTCATCCTCCCGCGCCCTGGCCTACGGGCTCATCGCCCAGATCCCCTACCTCCTGGTGGGCGCCCGGCACCCAGCGCTCAGCACCCTCATGGAGCACCTGGCCCTCATGTCCGCCGGCATCAGCCGCCGGGACCCTGATGGAGGTCGTCGAGGGCGCCTGACCACGGCGATCGAGCCGGCTGTCTACGCCGAGGCCCTCGACCTCATTGAGGGCCACCGTCGGGCCGGGCACGACGTCGTGGTGTCTCGGCCTCCATCTCCGAGATGGTCGCCCCCATCGCCCGCCTCGTCGGGGCCGACCGGGCGGTGGCCACCCACATGGAGGTCGGTGAGGACGGCCTGTTCACCAGGGCGCATCTCCCGCCCATGCTGCACTCGGAGAGGTGGTGGCGCTGCACGAGGACGCCGCCGCCCACGGCATCGACCCGGCCCGGTGCTGGGCCTACTCCGACTCCATCTCCGATGAGCCGATGCTCAGCGCCGTCGGCCATCCGGTCGCCGTCAACCCCGATAGGGACCTGCGTCGCCTGGCGCAGGAGCGGGACTGGCCGGTGCGCGACTTCGCCCGCCCGGTACAGCTGCGGCCGCGCTGGGAGCCCCCGAGCCTGTCGACCCGGGCCTCGGTCATCGCCCACGTCGCCGGCGTGCTGGCCGTCGGGGCACCGCCGCCTCGCCTTGTTGCCCAACGTAGCCCTGCGCGGCAGCTGAGTCCCTCCGGCCGGGCCCTCGAGCTGAGCTCAAGCAGGGTTCGCCCCGAGCTCATCCGGCCCGCCAGGTGCCGGCCTGCACCGCCCGGCACAGGCGCTGGGCCTCCTGAACCCCCGCGAGCACCGCCTCGGCCTGCCACACCACCCAGGCCACCACCCCGTCCATGGTGCCCGAGACGCAGGCCCCGGCGGCCTCGGCGTAGCCGCCGGCACCCGCCCGGGATAGAGGTCGGTGACCGCCGTGCCCGTCGGCTCGAGCCCGTCACGCACCAGGAGGTGACGCACCAGCAGGCGCCCCACGGCGGCGTTCCCGGCGGTGAAGGGCGGGCGGCCAGCATCTCGGCGTGCACGATGGCCGCCCGCACCAGCGCCGGCGCCTGCGGCGCCTCAATGAGATCGACCAGTCCCGCCAGCCTCGCCACCAGCTCCTCGCCTGCGGCGCGACCCCAGGACCGCCCTCGCGGGCATGCACCTGCCGGGCCCGCGGCACTCCGACCTCCCCCAGGCCCACACCGGCCGCCCGCCGCCAGGGGACCGACGACGTCGCGGTGCAGCGCCGCCAGCAGCGAGCGCGCCGAGGCGCCACCGGCCGACCCGCCCCACCAGGTCCGGCATCCAGCTCACCAGGCGGGTCCCGGCGCGCCACAGCCCGGCCACGGCGTCCAGGCCCGGGTCCCCGGTGGCGGCCTGGGTGAGGGAGCCGGCGGCCACCTGCTCGCGTCAGCACCTCGGCGGAGACCACGGCGCCCTCGACGCCGCCCGAGGCGATGGCGCCCCGGATCGCGGCCTCGGCGCGGGCCTCACGCCATCGGCGCCGCAGGCCTCGTTCCAGCGCAGCTCGAGCAGGCCTCACGCACTGCGTCCTCCGCGGCGCACCCGCTCGTCGGCGGCCACGGCCTGAGCGCCTCCAGCGCGGATCCCCGGGCGTGGGGGCGCGGTCGGTGGCCGCCCCGGCCCGCGCACCTGCGCCGACCCCCACCAATATTCAACCCCTCGGTCAACACGCCGGTCCGGCTCTCCGCGCCCGCGCTGCGGGCCCTCCGGCCCCTGGGTCCCCTGGCCCGAGGGCCCGATCCCCACAGACATTCGCACCACACCCCACTGTGACACACCGCGGTCACTGCCGACCACAGGGCACCTCAGGCACCCCTGGCCCTGCATCCCGAGGAAACCAGCACAAGGCGAGCGCACCCCTAGACTCGATCAGGTGACTGACTCCTCCCACTACGCCCCTGGGCTCCGGCCCGCCACCCACGACCCCTGGCGCATCGGGGCGGCCACCGCGCAGTCGCCGCCCCGACTACGTGCTCACCGCCGCCGTCGGAGTCCCTCTTCGCCCTGGGTGCCTCCCGCCCTCCTGGGCCTGGCCGCCGACCAGACCTCGATCCTGCGCACCGGCCTGCTGCTCGGCACCCTCCTGCTGCTGTCCTCAGCCGCCGCCGTCCTGTTCGCCAGCTGTTCCTCGCTGGGCGCGCTGCCACCGGGCTGACCGCGTTGACCGCCCAGTCGATGGTCTTCCTGGCTCCTTTATTCAGCGGCCTCCTTGACTGAGCCCTGGCTTCAGCACCTCGTCAGCACCGGTTTTCATGCTCGTCCTGGCGGGCCTGTGGCTGGGCGGGTCCTGGGATGCGCCTGGCCCGCCGCGCCGGCCAGGCCCAGGGCACGCCGCCTTCCGCCTCACCGAGGCCGACCGGACCGTGGGTACCACTCCGACGCCGCCGCCCCTCACGCCGTCGCGATCACCTCCCTGTCCCCTGCCCCGTCATCGCCGGACTGGCGCTGACGGCCTATCTGTTGCCGCGCGCCTACCTGCATGCAGTCGCCCCCGGCGTCCAGACCGGGCCACTGCTGCTGGCAGCCGTCCTCATCTCCTCCTGGCCCTGGCCGCGGCCGGCGCTCGACGTCGCGCTCCACCCTCGGTCGCGCGCGTCATCGGCCCGGTTCTTGTTCTTGCCGCGGTGCCCGCGCTCAGTAACGATATGATCCCTGGCGGCCATCTGGTCTCCAGGCTCCCTGCCGAACGGCCCGAACGCCGTCGTGCTCGCCGCCATCGGCATCGAGCTCATGGCGATCGGCTGGGGAGCATGTGGCTCGCCGGCAGGGCCGTGCCAACGCGCTGGCCAGGCTGCGCTCCGCCGCCTGAGGGCCCCATGCCCGACCTCCGCGTCCCGGAGTTGACCGGTCCCTTCCGGTATCCCCTGCCCCTACTACTACCGTGTGCATGCGTAAGGAGACCTCGTGAGCACCGACAACACAGACCGCACCGCACTGCAGGCACCCTGTCGCCTCCGACGACGTCGCCCCTGTCCCTCTGAGGCGGCCCCGACGCCCACCGCACGGACAGCGGCCACGGACGCCCGCTCGGGAGAGGCGACGGTCAACCTGGTCGATGAGGGTCTCGTCTCGGCCTCCCTCGCGAGCCTCGCCAGCAAGGTCACCCAGGTCTCTCCATCCGCCTCCCCACGCCCCGGGCGACGGCGGCCCAGGACGGCGAGGCCGGTGCGGTCAGTGCGCCGCCGCGCCGATGTGGACCAGACGACCGATGACGCAGCCCACGACTGGGCCAACGAGCAGGACGCGGCCGATGACGACGAGGCCGGCACCCTCAACCTCCGCGAGCAGCGCGTCCTTCCCCGGCGCCGCTGAGAGCCAGGGCCGCCGAGGCGGAGTCGGCCGTCAGGGCCCGCTGCAGCCGCCGACGTGCCGCCGTCGATTCTCCGTCGTCGGAGCCCGGCGAGGTCGAGGAGGAGCCGCGCCGGTCACCGACACCGCCCCGGTCTCCGTGGAGACCGCAACCGAGCCGGCGGCCTCGAGGTCGTCGACGCCTCGGCAGGCCCGTGCCGAGACCGCTGAGGACGCCGCCTCCCGGGTCTCCGTACAGGCTGTGACTCCTGAGCCGCCCGCGCCGAGGGAGCCCTCAGGGCGCCGGGGCCACCGCCGCAGTCGCTCCGGCGGCCACCCGCAGCCACCACCAGCAGCACGACCGCAGCGACCAGCCAGCCAGCACAGCGGCAGTCCTCAGCAGCTCCGCCGGCTCCGCCCCGGAGGCGCCCTCACCCGCTTGGCGGACGATGGGGACGATGAGGATGAGGCCCCGGCAGTGAGCGCCGAGTCCACCCGTCAACAGGACGGTGCACCGCACACCTGGCCAGTCAACCCGGCCGACCAGCCAGCCGACCACAGCGTCCGCCGCAGGCGCCCGCGACAGCAGCGGCCGCGGACAGTCACGGACGCTTGCCCGCGGCCGACACCGCCGATGCCGCGATGCGCCCGCGGCTGCCGCAGAGCCTCATCGAGGCTGAGGACTTCGAGGACTTTGAGGACTACTTTTGACGAGCTCGAGGACTTCGAGACTCGTCGCAGTCGGAGCAGCCGGCGGGGGCCGATGACCTCGACACCCCTGAGGCGCAGGCCGACCTCACCCCCGCGACCCCGGCGATCCCCACGCCGCGACCGGCTCCCCTGCCGTGAGGGCCGTGCCCGTCTCGGTGGCCACCGGCGCCGCCCGCGCCGCGAACGAGGACCGCAGCGCGCCACCCCGCAGACCCTCCGCCGCGACCGGCACCGCGGATGCCGCCGTCGGCGTGGACGACACTGACGACTCCACCATCGACAGCCTCGACGACATCTCCGACGACTTCGCGGACTTCGACGGCGACATCGACGGCGAGCTCGACGCGGAAGACGTCGAGACCGGCGAGGCCGAGCGGGTGGCCGGAGCCGGCGAGGAGTCGAAAGTCCGAGACGATGCTCAGAACGTGACCGAGAACGTTGCCGAGGAGGTTGCCGAGAAGTTGCGCAGCCGGCAGCCGCCTCGACACCCACCTCAGCATCTGTCTCGACGGCCGCCGCTCAGCCCTGGACGCCGGTTCCACCGGCCTCCGGCTCCCAGACGTTTGCCAGCACGGCCGAGGCAGCCGACGTCGATGACCGTGAGGAGGGTGATGGCGATGAGGGCGCCGCTGAGACCGACGACGGCTTCGCGCCCGTTGAGGCCCCCGCCGTCTCGAGCGGCCTTCGCGGCTCCCGCCGCGCCGTCGGCGACCGTGACGACACCGGCCGCCCCGTCAGCGGACTCGCCGGAGCCCGCCTCATCGAGCCGGTCCGAGTTCGAGCCGCAGGTGCCGGCGTCGGCGCCGTCAGCGACCTCAGGGCCATCGGTGGCCCGCTTCGACGTCACCGGCCGAGCCGGAGGCGGCAGCGCCGGTGAACGCCGACGCGGACAACCGCCCTCGGCCCCGTCCTGGCCGGCGACCCCGCGGCCCAGCTGGCCCGGACGGGCTCTGCGGCCAGCGCCTCCTCGGCGCGTTCCTCCGAGTCGCCAGACCTCCACCCGCCCCACTTTCTCCGCCGGCGCCCCGGCTCCCGCCCCGTCAACGGAGGGGATGGGGCAGCGCCTCGAACCGCCTCCTCCCCCGGCACATCGGGCTCTCCGACCTCCGCCCGAGGCCCCGCCGACGCGCTGGCCCCCGCCCCCAGCGGGAACGACGCCGCAGTCCGAGTGGGCGCCGTCAGCCCAGACGACCCTGTCAACCCAGCCGGCCCCGCCTCCGCGGACACCCGGGACTATCACCCGACGCCGGCAGCCTCGCCGTCGGCTCCCTCCCGCAGCAGACGCCCTGACTGGTTCGCAGCCGCCCCACCGGGCGGGGCCTGTCCACGAGCGCCGACGCCGGGGAGAGCGACGACCCGGAGGAGCGCGGCCGCTCGCGGGCCCGGCAGGCCGCCATAGCCGCCATGACCGGTGCCGACGAGACGACGACTCCATCCTCCTCAAGGGCGCCAGCGCGCTGAGCACCCCGGGCTCGCGCGTCGAGACCCACTGGGCCGGGGTGCTCGTCGCCGTCGTCCTGTTCCCCTGGCCTGGTTCCTCGTGCACGACGGCGCCGCCACCCTGACCGGCGGCAACCCTCGGCCTGGCCGTCGGCTGCCTCCCCATGGGTGCGCTGGAGATTCTGGGCGGGACCGCGGCCTGCGCCGCCGCCCTGTTCATGATCTCGCGATCCTCGCTGGGGGCGCTTTCGTCGTCGGCGCCTTCAGCACGGTCATCAGGCTGCCTTCGTCCTCCTGCCGGGGGTCACCAAGTCGATCCTGGGGCCCACGGTGGATCGGCTCAGCCCACTCCGACCCTGGGTAAGGCCCTGTCCACCTATGTCATGGACGACGGCCTCTCGGGCCGCTTCATCCCTCGTGGGCGTGCTCACGATCATGGTCGCCGTCGTCGGTCACGTGGCTCGCCGGTCGGGCAGCGCACGCAGGGACGAGGGCCGCGGCCCGCGTGACTGAGTCCGACGCCGCACCCGCCGCCCTTCCGGGGCCGAAGAGCCAGGAGCGCCGTCGGCTCGGCGGATGCAGACCCCTCGCGGATGCGGCCCAGGACGCGGTGCCATCGTCGTCGGATACGTGACGCTGGGGCTGGCGGCCGGGATGCTTCTGGTCGCCGAGGGCCTGGCCTGGTGGTGGGCGCCGGTGTGGAGCCTGGTCATCTACTCCGGGACCATGCAGATGCTGCTGGTGCCACTGGCCGGTGCCGGCGAGCCACTGGCGGCCATCGCCCTGTCCACCGGTTTCGTCTCGGGCCGGCACGTCTTCTACGGGCTGGGCTTCCCCGAGCGGGTGCGGGCAGGGGCGCTCACGCCTCTACGCCGTCCACGCGATCACCGACGAGGTCTCACGCGCTGCTGGCGGCGCGCGACCGGCGGGCCATGAGCGGGCGCTGCCTGGTGGGCGTGGAGGCGATCAGCCACGCCTCCCTGGGTGTCGGGCACGACCGTCGGGGCACTGACCGGCACCGCGCTGGCCTCCGTGGTGGGTGAGCGCATCGAGCTGCTGGGCTCGTGCTCACCTCCTGTTCGTGATCCCTGGCCATTGAGAACTGGAGCAATCACCCCGACATCGGGGTGCTGCTGCGTGGGGCTGGTGGCCGGCGGGGTCGGCCTGGCCATCGGTGGTTCGGCGGCACTGCTGACCGCGCTGGTGATCCTCGGCGTCGGCCTGGCGGCTGTACGCCTGGCGCGGCCGCCGCCCCGGGGGCAATCGCGCCGACGCTCGGAGCGGGGGACAGCTGATGCTCACTAACCCGCGAGATCGCGGTCGCCGTCGTGGTCGTCGCCGTCATCACCTTCGTGTGCCGGATCGTGCCCTTTCGTGCCGCTGCGCGGGCGTCAGGGCAGTGCGGTGCTGGCCTTCTTGTCCCGGGCGATGCCGCTAGTCGTGATCGTCCTGGTGGCCTACACGCTGGGTGGGTGAGCCTGTCGCCGTCGAGGCTGGCTGCCGGCCGTCGGCGGGATCGGGGCGACGGCGGGCCTGCACCTGTGGCGGCACTCCATCGGGCTGTCACTCATCGGCGGCACCGGCGTGACGTCGCCCTCAGCCTCCTGCTGGGCTGACTCGCCGCGGCCGGTGGCCGACCATGTAGAAGACGATGAGGCCACGTGGTGACCACGCTCAGCCAGGCGCTGACCATCCCCAGCAGTGCGGCCAGATGCGTAGAGCCACGGCCCCATCGCAAAGCGCCGGGTCATGGAGCGCACCTCCGCCTCGGAGACCCCTGCTCGCAGGCGGCCAGCCGGTCCCGGATGGAGGCCCGCCACAGGGCGTTGAAGAACAACCCGCCGACCACCATGACCATCCCGTAGAAGACGGCGCCCGTGCGCTCGTCGTGGCGGACTCAGGGACCGGGTGAGGACCGAGGTGGCGAAGGGCAGGAAGGCGACGTCGAGCTGAGGAAGAGGTTGCAGATGAGCATCCACTGATCGACGCTGCGCACCCGCACGAAGATGGCGTGATGGTTGAGCCAGACCTGCCCCACCAGGAGGAAGCTGAGGACAGAAGCCCAGGTAGCTGGGCCACAGGAGGCCAGGGGAGTGCAGGAGGCTCCCCGCCGCCGTCGGGCAGCTGAGTCTCCAGGCTCAGCAGGGTGATCGCGATGGCGATGACCCCGTCGCTGAAGGCCCTCAGGCGTCCGGGTGAGACGGGCGCCGACTCCTCCTCCTGAGCGCCGCCGGCCCCAGCGGCCGCCCCTCCTGAGTGTCGGGTCAGTAGCCGGGTCTGAGGCCCCGACATCCGCATGCGCACACCCGCAGGAGTCAGTGCGGTACCCTCGGCGAGGTCATCGGCAGAACCATCAGCCGAGTCATGGTGACGCTGGGCAGTCATGCCTTCTCCTTCCCTGCCTCGGACAGGGATATAGGGACATTCTGCGCCGTCGGGGACACCTGCACCCGCGGGGACACTCGACGCCGCCGGGGACCGAGATCCCTGTCCCCGAACGCGCCCTGTCCCCTGCCGGGACGACAGGCACCCAGCCGCGCAGAATGTCTCGGCGGGCGCCCGGGGGCGGTGCAGGACGACGTGGGCGGTGCAGGGCGGCCCCGTCGCCGGTACTGGGCGCCGACCAGTAGGCTGCGGACGTGCCTGTTGACGTCAATCGCCCCGGCCCCTGGACCCACCGCAACCTCACCGCCCGCGGCACCCGTTTCCATGTCGCGCTGGCGGGCCCCGAGGCCCGAGCCGAGCCGGCCCCTACCCTCCTGGTGCACGGCTCCCGAGTGCTGGTGGACCTGGCGCCACGTCATCCCCGCCCTGGCGCAGGCCGGGCACCGCGTGGCGGCCCTCGACCTGCGGTGGCTTCGGCGGCTCGGACCGGCCGCCGTCGGGCTACGACCTGGTGACGCTCGCCCAGGACCTGGCCGCCGTGGTCCCGGCTCCTCTAGGGGCACGAGCGCGCCGTGGTCGTCAGCGCGGGCCTCGGCGGCCAGGTCGCCTGGGCGCTGCCGAGCCTGGCCCCGGATCTGACGACGGCGATCGTCCCGGTCGGCGCCCTCCCACCCGCTCGCACTGCGCTCGCTGCGGGCCGGGGCCCTGTCAGCCGGCGCTGCAGTACGTGAGCCTGCGGATCCCGGGCCTGGCCGAGCGCCGCCTGCGCAGCCGCAGCGCCCTGGAGGGCCTGCTGCGCTCCTGGGCCGGGCCGCACACGCGCCGAAGCGCTGGCCGAGGAGGCCCCTACTACGCCGAGCTCCTGTCCCGGCCCGGCGCCGCCCGCAGCGCCCTGGAGCCGCTGCGCAGCCTCGTGCTGTCCCGGGCGGAGACGGCTGCCCTGGACAAGCCGGCGACGGTGCCCGTCCTGTCGATGCAGGGCGAGCTCGACCCGGTCCAGCCCGCCCAGGCCTACGCGCGCGACACCCACCACGTGGCCGGCAACCTGCGCCAGGTGACGATCCACCGCTCCGGCCACTTCCAGGAGGAGACCCCGGCCGGGTTCGTCCGGGCCCCTGCTGCCCTTCCTGGCCGACGTCGCCCCGCCCGCCTCCTCTGAGGCCACGAGCCGGGACACTATCGCGCAGCCCCTTGTTCTTCAGTGGGTCTGCGCAGTGATCAGCTCGACGGGTGCGGTGCGGTGCGGTCAGCCGACGCCGCCACCCGCCACTCGGCTCGGCGGGTACGTGCGTGTGGCGCGGCGCCGCCGCCTCACCGGCTGAGCGTGGGTTGTCCGCGAGGGAGCTGCGGTCGAGCTGGGCGGGCAACCAGGTGGTCGTCACCGCGAGCGCCAGCGAGATCACGCTGACGAGACCAGCAGCCCCACCGGGACCGAGGCGACCAGGACCGCCGTCCCGCCCCGGAGTACAGCGCGGCGTAGACGGCGCTGAAAGGCGGTGGCCGCCAGCCCGAAGATGATGCCGGTGACGGCGTAGATGACGCCCTCCAGCGCGGTGGAGGCCAGAACCGTGCAGGGTGCGCCCCGATGACCCCCAGCAGCGCCCTCCTGGCGCCGGGCCCGCCCCACCATGGCGATGTTGGCGATCCCGCCGACGCCGGAAATGAAGAAGGTTGGAACCCCGACGGAGAGGAACCGCTGACGGGAGCCCTCGCGCACCGGTGGCCTGCCCGGCCCCGACGGCGGCGTAGACGGTGCCGGTCAGGGCCACGGCGATGGCGAAGGGGACGATCGTCGTCATCGACAGGGAGGCGCGGTGGCGGGCGTTGGCGCGGGCGGCGAACCAGGCGGGCTGCGGCCCGGGATGAGGGCGGTCCCACCCAGGTCAGCAGTGGCCGCAGCGTCCAGTTCGGCACGCTCAGGCGGCGATCGCGGCGAGGAGCCCCATGGAGGCGCCGGCCATCGCGCGATCCCCAGGGTCGTTGAGGTTCATACCGGACGTGGCCATCTCCGCCCTCTCCGCGTCACTCATGGGTAGAGAGCTCTCGAAGGGGGTCATGACCAGCCCCAGGAGCATGATGCCGACGACCACCCACTGCCACCACTGGTCCGGGTCTGCGGAGCCGTGGCCTCCCGCAGCGCCTGCATTTTCGGGACCGACGCCGCGCCGGGCCGGCCCTATCGCGCCCAGGATGCAGAACAGCATCGTCACGGCGATGGTCACGGCACCGAAGCCCGGCATGATGATGGGCAGATTCTGAGGAAACACGTCGAACTCCCCGCCAGGTGAGCAGGTAGACGCGGACCAGCGGCAGGCTGGCCACCGCCCCCATGACGCCTCCGAGCAGCCCGATCACCCCGACCTGCGCCAGGATGATGTGGCGGATGCGGCTGCCGGGGATGCCCAGGACCTTCCACAGAGCGTGCGAGCGCTGCTGGGCCGAGACGGTCAGGCCCAGCGTCGTGGACAGGATGACGGCGGTGGCCAGCCCCGCGTAGGAGACGAGGCTGGAGCCGATGATGTGGGAAGCGTTGATGAGCTCGGCCGAGCCCCTGGGCCTGGGCCCAGTTCAGGGCGCTGTGACCAGGCGGTGATGATGACGCCGATGATGGCGCCGCCGACGGTGGCGACGAGCAGTGACCACAGCCACTGGCGGGCATGGTGGCGCAGGTCGTTCCAGATGAGTGTGACCATGATCTTCTCGATCCTCTCCTGATCCCGTCCCGGTCAGGCGGCGCGCGTGGCTCGCGCCGAGTGGACGAGCTCGGCGATCTGGCGGGCGTCTCGGCAGCCGGTCCACTGCACCAGGTGCCCCTGGCTCATGACGGCGACCGCGTCGGCCTGGGCGGCGGCCTCGACGTCGTGGGTCACCATGACCACGGTGGTGCCCTGCTCGATGAGCCGGCGCAGCCAGTCCAGGACCAGGGCGGCGGAGTCCAGGTCGAGGGCGCCGGTGGGCTCGTCGGCGAAGACGATCCGGGGCGGCTGGCCATGACGCGGGCGATGGCCACGCGCTGGCGCTCCCCGCCGGAGAGCTGGTGGGGCTTGAGGTCGGCGCGGTGAGCGAGCCCGACGGCGTCGAGGGCCTCCTGGGTCTGGGCGCCGTTCAGGGGACGCCCGGCCAGGCGCGAGGGCATGGAGACGTTGTCGGCGGCGCTCAGGGAGGCGATGAGGTTGTACTCCTGGAAGACGAAGCCGACGTGACGGGCGCGAGAACCGGGCCCGCTCGGCGGACCGCATCCCGGAGGTGAGGGCGCCGAGCATGGTCACCCTGGCCGCTGGTGGGCTCATCGAGGCCCGGCCATGCAGTGCAGCAGTGTGGACTTGCCCGACCCGGAGGCCCCGACGACGGCGGTGAAGCTGCCCTCGGGCAGGGTCGGCGTCAACGTGGTCCAGGGCGGTGACGCGGGCGTCCCGGCGTCCGGGGACCTCGTAGACGCGGGTCAGGCCGCGCAGCCGGATGGCGATGGGCGACGTCAGGTCCGTTCCGGCAGGCGGCGTGGTGGACGGCAGGGATGAGGCGGGGGCGGCGGTCGGGTCGGAGGGGCCAGGGGCGAGTGAGCAGTCATGTCTCCAGCCCTGACGACGCCGGCCCTCCCAGCCCATCCGGCCATCTGGCGAATCGAAGGTGGGGCTAACCCGACGTCGGCCCGGGCCCCTCCGCGGGCTCCGCACTCAGGCGGCCTCAGACCCCCACTTGCAGGACACAGGCCGGCCTCGAGCAGTGCACTGGCCGCAGCGGGGTGAGCGGGCCGAGCACACCTGGCGCCCGTGCTCGATGAGCCGGTGGCAGCCGTCGGTCCAGCGCCACGGCTCCCCACAGGGCCGCGATGTCCTTCTCCACGCGCAGCGGGTCCTTCGACGTCGTCCACCCCAGGCGGCGCGAGAGCCTGCCCACGTGGGTGTCCACGGTGATGGCGGGTTGTCCGAAGGCGTTGCCGAGCACGACGTTGGCGGTCTTGCGCCCCACGCCCGGCAGGGCCACGAGCTCCTCGCGGCTGCGGGACCCGCCCCTCGAAGCGCTCGGTGAGCGCCTGACCGATGCCGAGCAGATGGCCCGGCCTTAGCGCGCTGGAAGCCGAGCGGCCGCAGGATCGCCTCGAGGTCCTCGCGCCGGGCCGCCCCCAGGCCGCGGCGTCGGGGTAGCGCTCGAAGAGCTCTGGGGGTGACGGTGTTGACGCGCGTCAGTGGTCTGCGCCGACAGGACGGTGGCGACGAGCAGCTGGAAGGGCCGTCATGATCCAGGGCGCAGGCGGCGTCAGGGTAGAGGGTCGCGAGCTCGTCGTCGATCAGCGCCCGCACGCCGGGCCGACTCGGTCGTCATCGCCACCTCGGTCTCAGCGGTCTCGCTACTCACTGCCCCTACGCACTGTTCTCCATCCTCTCTCCGCAACCTCACCGCCGGAACCGTGTCACACGACGCACCCGATTTTGCTCACTTCCCTTTGACCTGCAACACACGGAGACTACAATGCTCGACGGCGTGCCACAGGTCACAAGCCGTGGCAGGATAGACCCGAGGGCTCCCGCATGCGGGATGCCAGCCCCCTAACCACCAGGAGGATCTCCGTGGAAGACAGCATTATCTCCAGGATCCCGCTCTTCGAGGGCCTGAGCGGAAGAGCAGGAGGAACTGCGCGCCATGATGACGCAGACGACTCTGCGCCGTGGCGAGACCCTCTTCAACGAGGGCGACTCAGGCGACCGCCTCTACATTCTCCTCTCCGGGAAGGTGAAGCTCGGCCACGCCAGCGCCGACGGCCGCGAGAACCTGCTCGCGGTGCTCGGCCCCGGCGAGATCGTCGGCGAGCTGACCCTGTTCGACCCGGGCCCGCGCTCCACCACCGCCACCGCCGTGGCCCCCTACCGAGCTCCTGACGCTGGACCACAGCCAGCTCATGACCTTCGTGGAGTCCCACCCGCAGCTGGCCAAGGACATGCTGCGGGCCCTGGCCCAGCGCCTGCGCCGCACGAACACCGCGCTGGCGGACCTCGTCTTCTCCGACGTGCCCGGCCGCGTGGCCAAGGCCCTGCTGGACCTGGCCGACCGCTTCGGCTCGCCCACCGACGACGGCGTCCACGTCCCCCACGACCTCACCCAGGAGGAGCTCGCCCAGCTGGTGGGCGCCTCCCGCGAGACGGTCAACAAGTCGCTGGCCGAGTTCGTCTCCCGCGGCTGGATCCGCTTGGAGGGCCGGGCCGTCACGCTGCTCGACGTCGACCGCCTGCGCCGTCGCGCCCGCTGAGGTCCCGTCTCGGGTCGCGAGCCCCTCAGCTCGGCGCACCGAGAGCCGCCGGGCGCTGACACCCGCATCAACCGCAGAGACGACGCCGCGCCTGCAGCCGGAAGGTACCGGACCGCAGGCGCGGCATCGTCGCGCCGGCCTCGCCGGGCGGCCCGTCAGGACCGGGGGCGCTGAGGTAGGCGATGAGGTTGTCCGTGCCGGAGGGACCAGGCACAACCTGAACAAGCTCCCAGCCGTCAGCACCCCACTGGTCGAGGATCTGCTTGGTGGCGTGAGTGATGAGGGGGACGGTGACGTACTCCCAGGCGGTCGGGGCCCCGGATACGTGCTCAGAAGATGCAGTCATGAGGCTCAGCCTAGAGCCCGCCGCCAGGCGCTCGGAAGTCGGCAACGCGAGGGCGCCCTCAGGATGCGCAACGCACCCGGGCCAGGATGCGAGGGCGCGACGCGCGTGGATCTCGGCGACGAGCTCATCATCCTCGCGCTCGAGCCACCGACCCCCAGTCATCGACCTCGGGGAAGCGTCGCAGCAGCCCGCCTCCCGCTCGGTCAGCCCACCCCAGACACCGAAGCTGGACTCGGAGTTGAGCGCCTCGGCCAGGGCACTCCATACGAACCGGACATGCGAAGCACAGCGACCTCGCATCGCGCTGCTCAGCACCCCTTGCCGAAGAGCTGGTCAGGCTCGACGGTGGCGCAGGCCGCTTGGGCCGCCCAGGTCTGGTCGTCTTGAATCATGCTCACTCCCTGATCCATTCAACGGCCGACGCCGTTGTCGGTCACGTCACAGTCGTTACCGTATGGCAACCGAGCACCTCACCAAATCCTCCCCGTGACCTGGGCAATCCGACCGCCGCAGAACCCTCGATAACGCACCGAGAGCAGCACACAAGGGCGGTTCTCTGATAGCGAGCCGAATATTGGACGTTAAGACCACCGTCGCCCTTGCCTTCCCACGGCTGAGGGATGCGAGTTCTCACGGGCGGTGAACCACCTCCGAACCACCCACCTCCTCAGGATCGTGATGTCAACGTGACCCTCACCTGAATAATCTCTAAGAATTGCCTGAGCGTCGGAGCTGTCTCGCTATGTGGCCGAGCCACCCGTCGCCGGCAGGCCCGCTGCGTCGTCGAACCACCCCGCATTCCCGCCGAACAGAGGGCACAGAGCCCGGCCTCCAAGGGTCTTCCCAGCCCGAAGAGGGTCTACGCCACTGCATCCTCCAAGCGATTCCACGTAGGCTGGCGCCATGGCGAAATCCTCTGCGCGCGGGCGCTCACTGACACCACCCCAGGTCGTCTCGATGCTCGTGGTCTTCCTGACTCTCTCGTGCGTCGGCGGCGTCCTGTCAGCGAGCTTCGCCGCCCCTTCGTGGGCGCCACGGCAGCACTGACCAGGCGTCGGCCGAGCTCTTCGAGAGCTCCCCAGCGACTTCAACGTCCAGCAGCCCAGCCAGATCTCCACCCTCCTGGCGGCCGACGGCTCCGAGATCACCAAGTTCTACGCGGAGAACCGCATCGTGGTGCCTCTGAGCTCGATCTCGGTCAACATGCAGAACGCGATTGTCGCCGTCGAGGACCAGCGCTACCAGCACCAGGGCGTCGACCCCACCGGCATGGTGCGGGCCCTGGTGTCCAACAACGCCGGCGGCTCGCGTCAGGGCGCCTCAACACTGACCCAGCAGTACGTGCGCAACACGCTCATCGAGACCGGTCTGAAGAACGACGACCACAAGCTCATCCGGGACGCCACCGAGAGCACCGTGGCCCTGCAAGCTGCGGAGATGAAGTTCGCCCTCAGCCTGGAGCAGAAGTACTCCAGCAGCAGATCCTCGAGGGCTACCTCAACATCGCCGCCTTTCAGTCCCTCCACCTACGGGGTGGAGGCCTCCTCGCTGCACTACTTCAATAAGCACGCCAGGATCTGACGGTGGCCGAGGCCGCCCCTGCTGGCCGGAACCACCAACGCACCCAGCGCCTACGACCCCAAGTCCCAGCCGGAACTGGCCAAGAACCGTCGGGACTGGGTGCTGGCCAAGATGCTGGAAGAAGTTCATTACCAAGCAGCAGTACGACGAGGCCGTCAACTCCGAGATCAGCTCGATATTCAGGACTCGCCCGCGGGTTGTGGGGCCGCGGGCAGCTACGCCTACTTCTGCACCTATGTGGTCAATGAGATCCTCGGCTCGGAGAACTTCGGACCCAATGTCGCCGCCCGCCGTCAGCTCCTGACGCGCGGTGGCCTGAAGATCACCACCACCTTGAACCTCGAGCGTCAGAGTGCCGCCGACTCCGTCATTCAGGCCAGAACTCCGATCGAGGGCTCCGACGGAGCCAACTCCACCATCGTCTCGATCGAGCCCGGCACAGGACGAATCCAGGCGCTGGCTCAGAACACCAACTACGAGGACTCTCAACTCGTCTTCGCAGCGGACGCCAAGCACGGTGGAATCGAGGCTCCCCGACGGAAACGTCGGCTTCCAGCCGGGTCGACCTTCAAGGCAATCATCCTGGCCGAATGGCTCAAAACCGGCCACACGCCCTACCAGATGCTGAACGCGTCCGCGCGAAGAACTACGGGCCCAACACGTTCACAGTTTCCTGCGATCCCGAGCGTGCGGCCGGTCCCCGGCCCGTCAACAACGTCGCCGGAACCAACGCCGGCATGATGACCGTCAGAGAAGCCACGAAGCAGTCCATCAACACGGGCTTCACTGAGATGCTCAGGGACCTCGATGTCTGCGAGGTCACGAAGCTCGCCGCCTCCATGGGCATCACCAAGGCGGACGGGGAGCCAGCTGGATCCTGACCCTCCATCGCCCTGAGAAGCACACCCGTCCCACCGCTCAGCATGGCCAACGCCTACGCAACCTTCGCCTCCGGCGGCAAGTACTGCAAGCCCATCGCCATCGACCAGATCCTGGACGCCAGCGGCTGCTCGATGGCCGTACCCAGCGCTGACTGCACCCAGGCCATGGACCAGGGGTGCCGCGGACGAGACCGCAAAACGCTCCGGGCCACATCCGAGCCAGGAGGTACCGCTAAGGACGCCGTCTTCGGCCGACCGATCGCGGGCAAGACCGGAACCACGGATGAGGCTGAGAACACCTGGTTCGTGGGATTCACCCCGCAGCTGTCCACCGCGGTCTGGATCGGTGACGCCACGGAGAGCGGCAGGAGCCCTTGTCGGCAGGACGATCGGAGGGTGTACTTCCGAAGATTTACGGTAGTGACCTGGCCCGTGCCGATGTGGCGCGACTACATGTCCCAGGCCGTGGCGAACGATCCTGCCCTGCCCATTCCCTCCCACGGGTGAGCGACTCTCCCCGCGAGAACGACAACTGCACAGAACAGGACCCGACTCCCCATGACGCCCTGCCCTGCCCGGCCGCGCCGCTCTGTCCGTCATCGGCACCACCGCTGCCCTGGGGGCGGCCACGCTGGCCCTACAGCCTCATTGAGGCCAGGTGCCCCGTGCTGCGGCGCATTGACGTGCCGGTACTCGCCGCCGACGAGGAGCCCCTCACGGTGCTGCACCCGGCCGATCTTCACCTGACGGGCCACACCGAGGCGCGGGTCGCCTGGGTGCGGCAGCTGGCGCAGCTGCAGCCCGACGTCGTCGTCAACACCGGCGACAACCTCTCCCTCGGCATCCGGGCTGGAGCCGCTGCGGCGGGCACTCGAACCACTGACAGGGTCTGCCTGGGGCGCTTCGTCATGGGCGACCACGACTACCGCTCCACCGTCTTCCGCCTGCCGACGCGCTACCTGCACCGGGACCCGCGCAAGGCCGCCAGCCGGGTGCGCGACGAGGACATCGAGGCCCCTGCCCTGGGAGGACGTCCGTGACCTGCAGGCCGCCGGCGGCTGGGTGGACCTGACCAACCGGCGCGGCTCTCGCTGACCGTGCGCGGGCGGCGCATCGAGCTGGTCGGCGTCGACGACCGCACGCCAACCGCGATGTCCTGCCCGTCCCGAGGCCGCCGACTCAGCGGAGTCGGCCACCTCCCTGCCGGCGATCCGCGACCATGAGGGCCGGGCTCTGCGGCTGGGGCTCACGCACGCCCCCTACCGGCGGGTCCTGGAGGCGATGTCGGCCGACGACGTCGACCTGGTCCTGGCCGGGCACACCCACGGCGGGCAGCTGTGCGTGCCCGGGGTAGGGGGCACTGATGACCAACCGCGACCCTGGACCGGGGGCGCGCCTCGGGGCTGTCGCAGTGGCCGGGCCGGCTCGGGGACCCGCGGACCGCCGACCACATGTACCTGCACGTCTCCGCCGGACTCGGCACGAGCCCCTACACGCCCGTGCGCCTGGCCTGCCGGCCCGAGGCCACGCTGCTGCGCCTGCTGCCGGCCTGAGGCGCCGCGTCCCAGCGCTCTCCACTAACACTTCAACCCGTGCCCCGCTAACACTTCGTCCGAGCCGCACCTCCCCGACCCCTTCCCGCAACACTTTCGATCAAAAACTTCAGAATCGACGCGGCCCGGGTCGATTCTGAAGTTTTGGTCGAAGTGTGTGGGGGTCACGGGACGCGCGCAGTGGGATGGGGCATGCAGGGCGCACAGGTGCGCCGGCGCCTGGGCGCGGCAGTCAGCGGCGCCAGCGGGCGAAGCCGCCCTCGGAGTTGATGACCTGCCCGGTGATCCAGCGGGCCTCATCGGTGAGCAGCCAGGTGATGAGGGCGGGCGGCGTCGTCGGGCTTGCCCCAGCGCCCCTTGGGGAACATGACGGCCGTCGCCTCGCGGTCCCGCCTCGGTGACGTAGCCGGTGTCGACGGGGCCGGGGTTGACCGTGTTGACGGTGATGCCGGCGTCGATGAGCTCCTCGGAGATGGTCGGGGTGAGGCCGGCGATGGCGGCCTTGGCTGCGGCGTAGGCGATCTCCCCGGGCAGTGGCCCCAGGCCTTGGCCCGAGGTGAGGAAGACGATCGACCCACGGCGGCGCGCGGAGCCGGACGGGGCGGGCGAGGCGAAGCCCTCCCTGAGCGGCGAGGCCTGCGCCAGGAGGATGGAGGCGCGGGCGTCGACGGCCCAGTGGGCATCCAGGACGGCCTCGGTCATCTCGCTGAGCGACCCATCGGGACTGCTCATGGCCTGGTTGCACACGAGGGCGTCGAGGTGGCCGGCAGCAGCCGCGGCCTGCTCGACGACACGGGCCGGCTCCCCGGGGGCGGCCAGGTCGGCGGGGATGTCGATGAGCCGGGCCGGGCCGACCAGGTGGCTGCGGATGGAGTCCATGACGGCGTCGATGTCGTCGGCGCCCCAGGGCTGGGAGGCGTCGTGCGGGCGGTAGTGGTGGGCGACGATGCTCGCCCCGTAGTCGGCGGCGCGGCAGGCGATGGCGTGGCCGATGCCGATGCGGCGGCTGACTCCCGTCACCAGGACGGTGCGCCCCGCCAAGGGCAGCGGGTCGCGGCCGGCCGGGCTGACCGGAATGGTCGAGGGGAGTCCGTGGTGAGCGTCGGTGGTCATGCAGGCGAGTGTAGGAGGACGGTCCACGCGTCCGGGGGCTTTTTCTTGCGGCCGGGGACATTCCACGCGGGCGGGTGCCGTTGCCTCCGGGCGGGGACAGTGCGCGCGTCCGGGGACAGGATTCGGGTCCCTCCGCGTCAGGCGTCCCTGGCCGTCCTGGGTGGTCCCCGGCCGCAATGGAACGTCCCCGACGGCGTCGTTTGTCCCCGTCAGCTCGAGGAGGGGACAGAAGCCGGTGCAGAGGAGAGGGCGCAGGGAAGACCCGGACGGGTCGGCGCCTCAGTCCTCGGTGCGCGCGAGTCTCGGGCGAAGGCCTCGTGGTTGCCTCGCGAGGACAGGGACGAAGCGGATGAGCCCCAGGCGTCCGACGGCGTCGGGATCGGTGTGGGCGAGCTGCTCGACGGCGCGGGCCGCAGCCACGGCGATCTCGGCGACCCGGGCGATCTGCCATCCGTAGACGCCTGCGGAGACGGCCGGCAGGCGATGCCGGTGCAGCCGAGCTGAATGGCGAGCTCCAGGGAGCTGTCGAAAACAGGCGCGCAGCAGGGCGGGGTCGTCCTCACCGGCGTGGAGGTTGGGGCCCACGGTGGATGACCCAGGCGGCCGGCAGGTCGAAGCGCGGGGTAGCACGGCGCGGCCGACCGGCAGTCCGTCGGGCAGCTCGGTGTCGCGCACCTTCTGGCAGGGCGTCGAGCAGGCCGGGGCCGGCGGCACGGTGGATGGCGCCGTCAACTCCTCCTCCGCCCAGGAGGGTGCTGTTGGCGGCGTTGACGATGGCGTCGACCTTCTCGGTGGTGATGTCGCCGACGACGGCCTCGATGCGCATGGGAGCTCCTTGTCTGCGGCGGGTGCTTGGAGGGTGATCTCAGGCTGCTCGGTCTAGCACTTTCTCGGGCGAGAGGGGCCCGCGGGCGACGGGATCCGGGCCGGTGAGAACGCTCCCAGCGCGGGCCAGCAGGTGGACGGTCGTGAGCAGCCTGTCACGGTGGGCGCCTCAGGGCCAACCGGGTTCCCCACGAGGGAGCGAACGCCGACGTGACGGAGGACTCAGCGGATCCGATTTCCTCCCCGCGGTGGGGGAGGCTATGCTGTCGCCTGCTGCACACGGGGTGTGGCGCGGTTTGCTAGCGCTTCGTTCGGGACGAAGAGGTCGTGGGTTCAAATCCGCCACCCGACGATGAAGACCCATGAGCTTGCTCGCGGGGTCTTCGAAGAGAGGGGTCGAGCCGAGGCCTAAGCACCCCGACGACGAGACGATGAGAAGGCCCGCGATGTTGTGGGCCTTCTGTCGTCCCAAGGCCGGCCCTTGCCCGACCGTCGAGTCTCCCCCCACGTCGCGGGTGTTCGATCGCGCGACTTCTCGCTTCACAGTCACACCCGACCGCCCGCACTGCACGAGGGTGGGGCACCACTGCACGAGCATCGGGTGTACTCCATGGGGGTCGGAGGTTCGTGCAGTACGCACAACCCGCGGCCAGTACCTCCCGCCCCTCGTGCAGTGGGAGCCCGGGACAAGGCCACCGGCCACACGGCCTACTCTGAGGCGGGGACACCACCGGGAAGGAGGCCACACATGCCGGATCCCAGCACCGAGCTCGAGGAGCTGCGTCGCAGGGTCGAGGAGCAGTCCCAACGAATCGATGAGCTCCAGGACGCCCTCCACACACTGTCGATCGCGGTCCAGTACCGGCAGGAGGAGCCCTACCTGGCCTTCCTGGCGGAGCACGGCATCGCCGGCCGACGGCGGATCGCCCTGATGACGGCTATCGCCGGAGTGCAATCACGGGCGCAGGGCGAGGTGCTTCCCCTTGGCCCTGGTGCTCGCGACGAGCTTCTGCCGGACTACCCCGCCCTGGCCGAGGCCTACCTGCCCGAACCGATCGACGACGACGAGGCCATCCGCATCGTCGGAGAGGTCCTGGGAAGTGAACGCCTCGGCGCGCAGGCACTCGAGGCCCACCGCGCCCGCGGCCTGGGGCGCGAGGGCCACCAGGCGCTCACCGGACGTTTCAGACACCCAGGGTCACCACACGTAGCCACGTTGCTCCAGGCGCCCGGGATGCTCGACGTCGACGCACTCACGCCGCCCGCCCTCCTCGCCGCCCACAGCCGGGACATATGCCGCCCACAGCCGCACCGGCTGGGCTGACTCCCGGATATTCACCCCGGGAAAGGACGAGCGAGCGTGACCGAGCCTCCCATGCGACTCCGCCGCCCCGCCGCCTCCCCTCCCCCGAGCCCCCGACGCCTGAAGTACGTCGAGGCCGTCCTGAGCATCGGCTTCGCCCTGGCCTTCCTCGTGTGGACCTACCTGAGCGCCCCGGGACCGCTCGCCCCGACGCCACACCGCTCCCCGCCATCGACGCCCTCCTGCCGACCCCCGACGCCCAGCTGCGGTCGGCCGCCGGCCAGCTCGCCGAGGCCTTCGCGACCCTCACCCACCCCATCCTCATCCTCAGGCTCATCGTGGCCGGGGTCGCCCTACGCCTACACGGCCCGCATGCGCCGCCTGAGCGTCTCGCTGGCCATCGCCGCCGCCGGCATCCCCACGCAGTACCTCATCGCCCTGTACCTGGCCCACCCCGACCCGGGCTCCACCTTCTCCGACTCCATCGCCGCCTTCGACTACTCCTACCCCAACGCGCACATCACGGCGATGACCCTGGCCTCCTGGGTCCTGGTGACCCTCGCGCGCGCCCACCACCGCAGCACCATGGTCGCCGCCGGCACCGTCCTGGGCTACGCGGCCGTCGCCGTGACAGCCGTCAGCCAGTGGTACATGGGCCTGGCTGCGCTCAGCGACCTCATCGGCGGCTTCCTCCTGGGCGCCGCCTTCGCGAACCTGGCCCTGCGGGTCGGCGGCATCGACGCGATCCTCACCAGCTGGGTCAATCGCCGCCTGTCGCGCTCCAGCAGCGAGAAGCGCGCCGCCGTCATCTACAACCCTCACCGGGTTCGACGACCTCTCGCTCCTGCGCCGTCGGGTCGCCGCCGAGGTGCGCGCCGCCGGCTGGCTGCCCACCGTCTGGCTGGAGACCACCCCCGACGACCCCGGCCGCTCCATGGCCCGCCGCGCCCTGGAGGCCGGCGTCGACCTGGTCATGGTGGCCGGCGGCGACGGCACCGTGCGCGCCGTCTCCTCCGAGCTGGCCGGTACCGAGATGCCGATGGCCCTCATCCCCGCCGGCACCGGCAACCTCCTGGCCCGCAACCTGTCCATCCCCCTGGACACCGACGCCGCCATCCGCCTGGCCCTGCACGGCCGCCTCCAGGCCATCGACATGGTCACCTGCGCCTTCGACGACGGCCAGGAGCGCTTCGTCGTCATGGCCGGTATGGGCCTGGACGCCCAGATCATGGAGTCCACCGACCTGGGCCTGAAGAAGGTCATCCGCTCGGGCGCCTACGCGGTGGCCGCCGTCCAGAACGCGGTCCCCGACCCCTTCACCGCCACCATCACCCTCGACGACGCACCCCCGGTGCACCGCCAGATGGTCATGGCCCTCATGGGCAATGTCGGCACCATCACCGGCGGCATGACGCTCTTCCCGCGGGCCACCCCCTCCGACGGCCTGGTCGACCTGCTCCTGGCCAGCCCCGGCAAAGTCGTGGACTGGGCCCGCCTGGGGGCGCAGATCCTCACCGGCCAGGAGATGGAGGGCTTCACCCTCACCCGGGCCCGGAAGGTCCTCATCGAGGCCGACCGCCCCGTCCCCTTCGAGCTCGACGGCGACACGGCCGGCTCCACCCGCACCCTGCGCGCCGAGGTCGAGGACGGCGCCCCTGCACATCGTCGTCCCCAGTGAGCCGCCCCGGCGAGCACTCCCGTCCCCCGCGGCCCGCGCCGACCACGTGAGCATCGTGACGCATCCGTGACCGGCCCCGCTGCCCTAGACTGACGCCCAGTCGGTGCCCATATGGGTGACTACAACCCCCATCCGGGCACCCGCGCCCCGATCGCATCGTCGGTGCGCCCCTCTTCAGCCAGCAGGAGTTCCATGCGTTCTCGTCTTACGGTCGCCCTCGGCCGCACAGCGCGCTGGCCGCCCGCGTGCGCGGCGGCGGCAGCGGCGGCACCGCCTCCCCGGCCTGGTCATGGAGCGCACCGACCCCGGTTTCCTGGAGCGCACCCTTGGCCGTCTGCCCCGCGGCGTTATCGTGGTCTCGGGCACCAACGGCAAGACCACGACCACCAAGATGGTCGTTCAGCTCCTGCGCGAGCAGGGCCTGAAGGTCTTCACCAACCGGACCGGCTCGAACTTCGTGCGCGGAGTGCTCGCCTCCCTGCTCACCGAGGTCGACGCCGCCGGCAACCTGGACGCCGACATCGCCGTCCTCGAGCTCGACGAGGCCCACGCCGTGCACTTCGTGGCCCGGGTCCGCCCGCGCGCCTGCCTCCTGCTCAACGTCATGCGCGACCAGCTCGACCGCTTCGGCGAGATCGATTACACCGCCTCCCTGCTGCACTCGATCGCCCAGGCCACCAGCGACGTCGTCGTCCTCAACGGCGACGACCCACGCCTGGCCGCCCCCGCCTTCCTGGAGGGCGTCAACGCCCGCGTCGTCTCCTTCGGCGCCGGGGAGGACCTGCGCTCCCTGTTCCTGTCCGACGACGACCTGCGCACCGGCCTGGTCAGCCCCCGTCAGGCCGGCCAGGCCCCGGACCCGCGAGTCACCCTGGAGGCCATCGACGGCCAGCGCGCCACCGTGCGCGTGGACGGGGTCTCCCACGAGGTCGACTTCGCCATCCCGGGCGTTCACAACTTGCTCAACGCCTGCGCCGCCCTCGGGTGGTCCTGGAGGTGCTGGGCGAGGACGCCGACCTGCCCGGGCTGCTGACCACCCTGGGCACCGTGCAGGCCGCCTTCGGCCGCGGCGAGGTCCCTCACCCTGGACGGCCGCCCCGTCCAGCTGTCCCTGGTCAAGAACCCGGCCGGCTTCCGCATGGGCCTGCTCGGCGGCCTCCCAGGCGCAGGACGGCGAGGTCGTGGTCGTGGCCATCAACGACGAGTACGCCGATGGCCGGGACATGTCCTGGCTGTGGGACGTGGACTTCTCGGCCCTGCGCGCCGGCGGGGTCGCTGTCGTCACCGGGGGTGCGGGCCTGGGACATGGCCCTGCGGCTGCGCTACGACGAGGTCGAGGTCGCCGAGGTCGAACCCGACCTGCGCCGGGCCGTGGCCCTCATGCGCCGGGTGGCCGCCGACACCGACCGCCCCATGCGAGTCTTCACCACCTACACCGCGATGCTGGCCCTGCGCTCGATCCTGGGCGAGATGACGGACGTTGAGGAGGTCATGTCATGACCGCGCGCTATGAGCACACCACTGACGGGCCCGCCCGCGGGCACCTGCGCCTGCTCCAGCTCTACCCGCGGGACATGAACATCTACGGCGACTGGGGCAACACGCTCGTGCTGGCGCGGCGCGCCCAGTGGCAGGGCTACGACGTCGAGCTGCTCTCCTACGACCCGGGCGACGAGCTGCCCGGCGACATCGACATCCTCGTGGGCGGCGGCGGCCAGGACTCCGGCCAGGACCGCATCAAGGAGGATCTGGTCAAGGTCGGCCCCACTCTCAAGGCCTGGGCGGCCGACGGCGTCCCGATGCTGGCGATCTGCGGCCTCTACCAGCTCTTCGGGCACGGCTTCACCACTGCCAAGGGCCAGGAGATCCCCGGCATCAGCCTCATGGACGCCCACACGGTGGCCGGCGACACCCGCCTCATCGGCAACATCACCCTGAATACCGAGGACTTCGGAGCGGTGGTCGGCTACGAGAACCACTCGGCCTGACCACCCTGGGGTCGGGCGCGCGCCCCTTCGGCACCGTGAAGATGGGCGACGGCAACAACGGCAAGGACTCCACCGAGGGCGGGCGCGTCCACCACGTCATCGGCACCTACCTGCACGGCTCCCTGCTGCCCAAGAACCCGACCGTGGCCGACTGGTTGCTGGCCCGCGCCGCCGAGCACGCCGGCACCACCTGGGAGCCCGAGCCGCTCGACGACACCTGGGCCGAGCGCGCCCGCGCCGTGGCCATGTCCCGGCCCCTGCTGAGCTCTCCCACTGGGGTGCGACGGCGGGCCTGCTGGAGGAGCAGCACCTCTTCTCTGACAGGCCCGCCGTCGCACCCCTTATTTTCACAAGGGACATCGGGCGAAATAAGAGAACTGGTGAGAGATTCACGTCACTCTTATTGGACATTGAGTATTTTCCAAGGTTCGTCCCATGGAAGCGGGAGGAAACCGGCGGACAGCCTGCCCTTTCAACACATAGAAGCCTCACCTTAGACATATTCACCGCTCGATCACTCACTGTTGGACACTGATTTATTCAGGACGTAACCCCAACGTGACACCAGCACGTCAGACATTGCAGAATAACTGCCATGACAGCACAGAATTCTACTGGTTTCGATTGGCCCGCCTGCTCCGCCAACAAGATCTGGCTCGGCGTCTGCGGAGGCCTGGCCAACAAATGGAACGTCAATGCCTGGCTGGTCCGCGCCGCCTTCTTCTTCTTTGTGGTGCCGCTCGGCTACGTCTACTATCTGGGCGCCCAGAACATGCCCTGATCCCGCCACCCGCTGACCCACCGCCATCTCCCCGAACTCCTGGCCACCCTCAAGAACCCTGAGTAACGAAGAAGCAAGGAAGCAATTCCGGGCTCCAGGGAGAAACATCCTGAGTAACCATCCCAGCACATCGTCAACCCATCACTTCCTGCTTCACGACACGAACTCCTCGTGGGAGCAGGAAGTGATCGCGCTACATTTTATACGGCCAGGCGCTCTTGGTGTCTCTTACTCCCAACAGCCACAGCCACCCCTCTCAGGATTCGATGAGAAATCGAGCCCCTCCCGGTCCCACCGCCGGCCAGATGCGTCGCACTGAGGCAGAACGCCCTCTGACCTGCTGCGGGATAGAGAAGCGTTCCCTTAGACTCCTATTGACGAAGCCCTCTTCATGTCGACCCGAGGACACCATGGATTTGCTGTTCCACGACACCGCGCCCCCGCCAGCACCACTAACCTTCCCGAACCGGGTGCTGCCACCTTCGCACTGTCGGACCTGAGCCCCGGCACCAGCGGACGCATCACCGGCCTGGCCGACGACGGCGTCGGCGGCGTCCTGGTCAAGCGCCTGCGCAACCTGGGCTTCGTCCCCGGCCGGATCGCCACGCCGCTGCGCCGTGCCCCGATGGGGGACCCGGTGGTCTACCGCGTCTCCGACTACGAGCTGTGCCTGCGTCGCCAGGAGGCCAGGCTCATCCAGGTCACCACCGTGGAGGCCGAGAACCGCATCATCCTCCAACCCCGGCCGGCCGGACGGCATGCGGCCGACGACCCCGCAGCACCGAACACGGGAGAGACTCTGTGAGCACCCACAACACCACGCGGCACGCCTCCGGGCAGTCGCAGCACTGCGAGCAGCCCTACGACGGCGCCGACTGCCACTGCGGCTCAGGAAGCTCCAAGACCCTGGTGGCAGGGGCCCCGCGCGTCGCCCTGGCCGGCGCCCCCAACGCCGGCAAGACCTCCATCTACAACGCCCTGACCGGCCTGCACGCCAAGACCGGCAACTACCCCGGCGTCACCGTCCAGCGGTCGATGGGAACCTGCAAGGTCGGCGGCAAGACCCTGACCATCGAGGACCTGCCGGGCGCCTACTCCCTGGACCCGATCAGCCCCGACGAGCAGATCGTCCACGATGTCCTCACCGGGACCTCGACCACGGTCAGCGCCCCGGACGCCCTGGTCATCGTCGTCGACGCCACGACCCTGCAGCGCGGCATGAACTTCATCGCCGAGGCCCTCGCCCTGGAGCTGCCCACCTGCCTGGTGGTCACCATGACCGACGAACTCAGCCGCCGCACGGGTCGGCTCAACGTCGCCGCTCTCGGACAGGCCCTGGGCATCCCGGCCGTGCGAGTCATCGGACACCGCGGCGTCGGCATGCCTGACCTGCGCGCCCAGCTCGCCCAGGTCGAGAACTGGCAGCGCACCCCGCTGCCGCCGCCCACCGACCCCGACGAGATCACCTCCTGGGCCGACTCGGTGCTGGCCGCGGCGGACTACCAGGCGCCCCAGAACGACCAGATCACCTCTGCCGTGGACAAGGTCCTGCTGCGCCCCATCCCCGGCACCATCGTGTTCTTCACGATCATGTTCCTCTTCTTCCAGGCGATCTTCACCTGGGCGGCCCCCTTCCAGGACGCCGTCGAAGGAGGTTTCGGGTATCTGGGGCAGCTGGTGCACGGCTGGCTCGACGAGTCCCATCCGCTCATCGCCGGGCTCCTGGGCGACGGCATCATCGGGGGTGTGGGCGCCGTGCTCACCTTCATCCCCCAGATCATCATCATGTTCCTCATCATCTCCGTCCTGGAGGGCGTGGGGTACATGTCGCGTGCCGCCTTCCTCATGGACAAGGTCATGAGTATCGCCGGCCTGGAGGGGCGGGCCTTCGTGGCCCTGCTGTCCTCGCTGGCCTGCGCGATCCCCGGGATCATGGCCACCCGCACGCTGCCCTCCACGAAGGACCGGGTGGCCACGATGCTGGCCGCCCCCCTCATGACCTGCTCGGCCCGCCTGCCCGTCTACGTCATCATGATCTCCTTGACGGTCGACGGCGACGCCAAGGTCGGCCCCTTCGGGACGCGCGGTGTGGTCATGTTCGCCCTCTACCTGCTGGGCGCGGTCTCCGCGATGGCGGCCGCCTGGGTGGTCAAGCAGCTCACCGACCGCGGCGGGGTGCTGCTGCCCTTCTACATGGAGATGCCGCCCTACCGCATGCCCCGCCTGCGCACCGTCTTCATCATGGTGTGGGACGCCTGCAAGGGCTTCCTGAAGAAGGCCGGCACGATCATCACCCTGACCACCGTCATCCTGTGGGTGCTGCTCAACGTCCCCATGCGCTCGGACGCCCAGTTCGAGGCCTTCTGCGCCTCCGACAAGCAGTGCGCCGCCATCGCGGCGGCCGTGGACAAGCCGGAGTCCTCCACCGTCAAGGGCGATGACGGTCAGGTCATCACCGACGCCGAGGAGCTCGGCAAGCTGTTGGATGCCCAGAAGACCTCCTACACGATGGACAACTCCTGGGCGGCCAAGGGGGGCAAGGTGGTCCAGCCGGTCTTCGAGCCCCTGGGCTTCGACTGGCGCATCAATGTCGCCACCCTGTCCTCGCTGGCGGCGCGCGAGACCTTCGTGGCCACCCTGGGACAGATCGCCGCCGCCGAGGACCCTGAGGACCCCTGGCGCCCACCTGGCCACGATGACCTACCAGCAGGACACCCTGACCAACAAGGCCGGCGACCAGCTGTTCAACCCGGCCACCGTCATCGCGATCCTCGTGTTCTTCGTCTACGCCCTGCAGTGCATGGCCACGGCCGGTGCGATGCGCCGCGAGACCGGCACCTGGAAGTGGCCGGTCATCGCCTTCACCTACATGTTCGTCATGGCCTGGGTCATGGCGGCGCTCAGCCGCGCACTCGTGGCAGCCTTCATGTAGGTGGAGCAGAATGAAGCAGTGACCACGACGGTGCCCCCCGTGACGGCGGGGGCACCCCGGACATCAGGAAAGGTGAAGCGACCGTGCCCGTCGTTCCCACGCACCCGACAACCACGCCGGACCCCGACGTGTTGCGGTGGGTCATTCCCGACGGCCTGCTGCCCTTTACCGGGGAGGTCGCCCACGCCCCGGCGCTTCTCCAAAAGCTCCTGGATGATGGCACCCTGCGCTCGGTGAGAGTCGACGGCGGCGGGGTGCTCACCCTCCTGGGCACCGGCCACGACTGGCACACGGAGGGGCCCGAGTGCGATCCGCCCTGGTGGACGCCCTGGGCGCCCCGAAGTCGTGGAGGGGTGCCGACACCGCCCACGCCTCCGGCCCCGACGACGCCCTGGAGGCGGCCGCCCGGCAGATCGCCGACGGTTCCCTGGGGACCTTCGTTAACAGCCACGGGGGCGCGCTCGTGGTGCACTCGGTGCGCGACGGCGTCGTCGAGATCGCCATGGAGGGCGCCTGCGACCACTGCCCGGCCGCGGAGATCACGATGCACGCGCGCTTCGAGCACCTGCTGCGGCGCCGGTGCCCCTGGCTGGTCGAGGTCCGCCGGATCGACGAGTAGCCCCTCCCGAGAGCAGCCCGCCGTCGAGCCGGGCATTTTTCGCAAACTCCGCCATTTTTCCGCCCGGCTACGCGAGGAGCGCCCCGCTCTTCACGTTGCGGGACGTGGACCCCACCCCCTGATCTGTGTCGGTGGCACCCCAAAAACCTGACGGTAGTTAAGCCTTACCTTAGACTGTCGTCGTCGATGCTGCCCCGCATCGCGACCGAGAACAGACTCAGGATCCGAGGAACCCTGAGGTCAACATGGCGACTGCAGTCCCACACCACCGCACGACGCCGCCCGCAGGCACCGGCGGCGCCCCTCTTCCGCCCACCCATCTCTGTCCGATCTGCGTCTGGGGATCAGCGGCCGGGTCGTCGGCCTGCAGGAGGACACGGCCGACGATCCCATTGCCAAACGGCTGAGCAACCTGGGCTTCGTGCCCGGCCGGACCGTGACGCCCCTGCGCCGCGCCCCGCTGGGTGACCCGGTGGTCTACCGCGTCGCCGACTACGAGCTGTGCCTGCGCCGCCACGAGGCCCGCATGGTTCACGTCGAGGTCCTCACCGAGGCCGACGTCGTCGAACCCCTCACCCGGGCAGCGGGCCGACACTACCGACCGTGAGGAGCAGCGCCCATGAGTGACCACTGCGCAGCCTCCGAGGTCCCCGGCGCCCCCGACTGCCACTGCGGGTCCTCCAGCTCCAAGACCCTGGTGTCCGGCGCCCTGAGGGTCGCCCTGGCCGGCGCCCCCAACGCCGGCAAGACCTCCATCTACAACGCCCTGACCGGTCTGCACGCCAAGACCGGCAACTACCCCGGCGTCACCGTGGCGCGGTCGCTGAGGGACCTGCCAGATCGGCGAGACCAGCCTGACCATCGAGGACCTGCCGGGCGCCTACTCCCTGAACCCGATCAGCCCCGACGAGCAGGTGGTGCGTGACGTCCTCACCGACGCCTCACAGAGCATCACCGTGCCCGACGCCCTCGTGGTCGTCGTCGACGCCACGACGCTACGGCGCGGGCTGAACTCGTCGCTGAGGCCCTCGCCCTGGAGCTGCCCACCTGCCTGGTGGTCACCATGACCGACGAGCTCACGCGGCGCGCCGGGCGCCTGGACGTGGCGGCCCTCGGGCAGGCCCTGGGGATCCCGGCGGTGCGGGTGGTCGGCAACCGCAGCATCGGCATCCCCGAGCTGCGCGAGCGCCTCACCGAGCTCTCCTCCTGGCAGCGCCCACCGCTGCCCTGCGCCGACGGAGCCCACCGAGGTGGCCTCCTGGGCCGACTCCATCCTGGAGGCCGCCGACTACCAGGCACCCCAGCAGGACCGCATCACGACCGCCGTCGATAAGGTCCTGCTCAACCCCGTCCTGGGATCCCTGGTGTTCTTCGCCATCATGTACATCTTCTTCCAGGCGATCTTCACCTGGGCGGCACCTTTCCAGGACGCCGTCGAGGGAGGTTTCGGGTACCTGGGGAAGCTGGTGCACGGCTGGCTCGACGAGTCCCACCCGCTGCTGGCCGGGCTCCTGGGGACGGTCTCATCGGGGGTGTGGGCTCGGTGCTCACCTTCGTGCCCCAGATCATCATCATGTTCCTCATCATCGCCTTCCTCGAAGGCGTGGGGTACATGTCGCGCGCCGCCTTCCTCATGGACCGGATCATGAGTCGGGCCGGACTGGAGGGGCGGGCCTTCGTGGCACTGCTGTCGTCCTTCGCCTGCGCGATCCCCGGGATCATGGCCACTCGCACGCTGCCCAGCGCCAAGGACCGGGTGGCCACGATGCTGGCCGCCCCCCTCATGACCTGCTCGGCACGGTTGCCCGTCTACGTCCTGCTCACCTCCATCATGGTGCCCGCCGACACGAAGATCGGGCCGCTGAACGCGCGCGGCACCGTCATGTTCGCCCTCTACCTGCTGGGGGCGGTCTCCGCGATGGTGGCCGCCTGGGTGGTCAAGCGCCTCACCGACCGCGGCGGGGTGCTGCTGCCCTTCTACATGGAGATGCCGCCCCTACCGGCTGCCGCGGCCGCGCACGGTTCTCATCATGGTGTGGGACGCCTGCAAGGGCTTCGTGAAGAAGGCCGGGACCGTCATCGCCCTGACCACGCTCATCCTGTGGGTGCTGCTCAACGTACCGATGCGCTCCGATGAGCAGTTCAACGCCCACTGCTCCGCCAGCGCCGAGTGCGCGGCCGTGTCCGCGGCGGTGGAGGACCCGGCGTCGTCGACCATCAAGGGCGATGACGGGCAGGTCATCACTGATGCCGAGGAGCTCGGCAAGCTGCTGGATGCGCAGAAGACCTCCTACACGATGGACAACTCCTGGGCGGCCGCCATCGGCAAGACGGTGCAGCCAATCTTCGAGCCCCTGGGCTTCGAGTGGCGCGTCAACGTGGCGATCCTGTCCTCGCTAGCGGCCCGTGAGACCTTCGTGGCCACCATCGGCCAGATCGCCGCCGCCGAGGACCCCGAGGAGCCCAGTGCGCACCTGGCCACGATGACCTACCAGCAGGACACGCTCACCAACAAGGCCGGCGACCAGCTGTTCAACCCCGCCACGATCGCGGCGATCCTGGTGTTCTTCGTCTACGCCCCTGCAGTGCATGGCCACGGCTGCGGCGATGCGCCGCGAGACCGGCACCTGGAAGTGGCCGATCATCGCCTCACACCTACATGTTCGTCACGGCGTGGGTCATGGCGGCCCTCACGAGGGTCATCGTCGCCATGCTCATGTAGGCGGGGTGCGGGCGCTGGGCCCCACCCATCCCGCCACTCACCTCCTACCTCCACACTTCGACCGAATCTTCATAATCGACGCGGCTCCGGGTCTTTTTTGAAGATTCGGTCGAAGTGTTAGGCGAGTGCCGACACTTGGCAGCCGCCAGCCCCCGCGGCCGCCTCCCACTCCACCCGCTCAGCAGGTGATCGTCTAGGCTCGTGGCATGGCGACTCCGGAGTTCATCGTCTCCCTGCGACAGAGGATCGGGCACGACATGCTGTGGCTGCCGGGGGTGAGCATCGTCGTCGTCGACGAGGCCGGCCGGCTCCTGCTGGGTCGGCGCGCCGACAACGGGCGCTGGGCGGTGGTCTCCGGCATCCCCGAGCCCGGCGAGCAGCCGGCGGTGGCGATCCGGCGCGAATGCCTGGAGGAGACCGGCGTGGACGTGGAGGTGCTGGCCATCACAAGCGTGACCGCGGGCGAGCCCTTCGCCTTTCCCAACGGGGACAACTGCGTGTTCATGGACATCAACTTCGTCGGGCGGGCGAGGCCCGGCAGCGCGGATCGCGCCCACGTGGCCGACGACGAGTCCACGCAGGTGGGCTGGTTCGCGCCGGACGCGCTGCCCGAGCCGCTGCTGGGCTCGACCCCCGGACGTATCGAGGCGGCCCTGGCCTGGCTGGCCGACCCGACGTCGGGCGCACGCTTCCACCCGGCGTCCTGAGGCCGGCTGCCTTCGCTCGGCCGACGACATCCGGGGACATCCGGGTACGCCGACGGGGACATTCCGCGCGTCGGGGTGGGTGGGGTCAGGTGGTGTTTGCACCGTTGATGATGTCGTTGAGTTTCTCAGTTGGGGTCTGTCCGTTCAAGACGATGCGGGGTCGGCGGTTGAGGCGGTCCTGGATGGCTTGGACCTGGGTGTCGGTGACATCGGTGAAGCTGGTGCCTTTGGGGAGGTACTCGCGGATCAGGCGGTTGGTGTTCTCGTTGGTGGGGGCGCTGCCAGGGGCTGTGGGGGTCGGCGAAGTAGACCGGGATGTCGGTGGCGGCGGTGAAGTCGGCGTGCCGGGCCATCTCGCTTCCCTGGTCCCAGGTGATCGAGGCCCTTACGGCTCGGGGCAGGTCAGCGACCATGGTCTGCAAGGCGGTGGTGACGGTCTGGGAGTCGTGGCCGGCGCCCAGGCGGTGTATGAGCACGAAGCGGCTGGTGCGCTCCACCAGGGTGATCAGGGCGCTGCGCCCGCCGGCGCCGATGACCAGGTCGCCCTCCCAGTGACCCGGTACGGCCCGGTCGGCGGCCTGGGGCGGGCGCGCACTGATCTGGGCCCCCTCGATCCAGGGACGGTTGGATCTGCGGGGCAGGCCGGCCAGTGGTGAGCGGGGCAGGCGCCGGGTGCGTCCTGAGCGCAGGGCCTTGTCCACCCGCAGCTGCTGGCGCAGGCTCCCGGCGCCCTGGACGTAGAGGGCCTGGTAGATCTGCTCGTGGGATATGCGCATGGACTCATTGTCGGGGTGGGCCCAGCGCAGGCGCGCGCTGATCTGGCGGGGGCTGGCCCCGTCCTCGAGCAGGGCCACCACCTCGGCGCGCAGGACGGGATCGGCGTCGAGCCTCCTGGTCTTGGGGCGGGCCAGGCGCTCCTGGGCCGCAGCTGAGGCCACTGGGGCCCGGTAGACCCCGTCAGGGTCGGTGTTGCGGGTGATCTCCCGCCAGACGGTCTGACGGCACCGCCCCAGGGCGCGGGCGATGGCGGCGGCCGACTCCCCACGGGCCCGGCCCTGAGCGATCAGGACCCGTTCGGCGTCGCTGACGCGCTGCCCGCGCCCGACCCGCCCGGCGCAGGCCGACGCCGACCAGCCCTCACGCCCCCGCCGCCCCGACGAGCGTCCTGACGGGCGTCCTGATGCTGTTGCTGCGTCCTCCATGGCCTGATCGTGCCAGTACCGCCTGGCGGTGTCCCGACTCACCCCGGCCTCGGCTCCCGCCCGGGTCAGGGACGCTCCGGCCAGGACGGCCTGAACGACCTTAGCGCGTCTGGCCTGGTCAGCCTCGAGCGTGCCGCCCTTGGAGCCGCGCACCAGCTCCACCCCCGCCGCCTGGCACCACCGGCTCACCGTCCCACGCCGGTACCCCAGAACCCGACCCACCGCCGAGGCCGACTCACCAGCCACCACACGCGCCACCGCATCACGACGCACATCCTGACCAACCCCAGTACCAGACACAAGACACCCCTCCACGAGTGGTGCATCCACCACCAGACCCCACCGTGCCGTCTCTTCCGGCCGGGGACAGTGTGCGCGTGCGGGGACGGGATTGCTGTCCCCGACGGCGTCGAGTGCCCCCAGCTGTGGCGATATGTCCCCGACGGCGTCGGATGTCCCCAGCGCACGAGGGCGCACAGCGGCTGCAGTCAGGCCTCGGGCGCCTCGATGCCGATGCGCCGAAGACCCTCGGCCTGCGCGCTGTTGGGGTCCAGGGGCCTGGCGGCGGTGAGGACAACGCGCACGCCCTCGGGGGTGGCGACTTCGACCTCGCGGGAGTTCCACGGGGTGACGCGCGGGCCGGTGACGCTGCCCGGTCGGCGCTGCTCACAGGCCGCGGCGATCTCGTCGATCTGGGACAGGACGCAGGAGAAGCTGACGCTCATCGAGGGGCCGTCGGCCGGGGCGGGTGCCTGCGGCGTCGGCACCAGGAGGACGTCCTGGAAGGCCCAGCGGCGCAGGTGCACCAGCTGGCCGGGAATGCTGAACAGAGTGAAGAAGCCCAGTGCCTCGGTCCAGAAGTCGACCGAGGCGTCCAGGTCCGACGTCGGAACGGTGACGAACATCGGCATGCCGTAGATGCCGTGGAAGGGCTCGGGCGGTTGGGCGTCCTCGCTGGGCGCGGGCACGGGGCTCATCTCGAATGCGTTGAAGGTGCTCATGTGGGGCAGCCTCATCCCTCACGCTACGTGAGGGTCAAGGTGATCCGCGTTGCTGTTGGCCCCGCTGTCGGGGACATTCCGCGCGGCGGGGTGCGGTCTCGTCCGGGCAGGGACAACCCACGCGTGCGGGGACGAGTTTCCTGTCCCCGCACGCGTCGATGGCACCCGCCGGCGGCAAAGTGTCCCCGACGGCGTCGAATGTCCCCAGCTGCGACAGAAGACAGAAAGTCCCTGTCGCAGCAAACAACGCCGTCAGAACGGAGCCATCGCAGAGGCGACCAGGTTGCTACGCGGCAGCGGCTCGCGGCGAGCCAGCGCCCGGCACCAGTCGTCAGTGGTGGCCACCGCCGCCCAGTTGAGTGCAGCAGCGCCACGAGCGTGGTGTGCACCGTGCGCGCATCCGCCTTGCCGGCGCAGTTGCGCAGGTTGATGGCGCCGACGGCATCAGAGAGCACCTCTGTGGCCAGGCCGATCGTCTCTCCCCAGGCCGCTGAGGCCAGGACGCGAGTTATTCACCATGAAGCCGACGAGTGTCACGGTATTGACGCCCTGCTCGTGCAGCCATGCGGCGAGGTCGGTTCCCGCGTAGATCGACCCGTGGTGCTTGACGACGCTTTTCCACTGCGGGGTCCGTCGGCGCTCGATGCTCGGGCGAGCTCGAAGCCCTTCCACCGGGGGCGAAGATGGTGCCTCCGGGCGGGCCGGCGTGCTGCACGCAGACCACGGGGAGTCCGGCGCTCTCGGCAGCGTCGAGCACCCGCTCGATCTGCTCCATGCAGTCGCGCAGGCGCGGGTAGCGGATGCGCAGCGGCAGATGGGCGTACTCATTCTGTACGTCGATAAGGACCAGGGCCCTGCGCGGGGCGGTTAGGTCCGGTTCATCACGATCAGTCACGGTGCCTCCAAACATGCGCGCCGTGGCGCGGCGGTTGCGTGGTGACACTCAGGATGTGCGATCGGACTGGCACCCACCAGTGGCGCATATGCTAGGTAACGATGGTTTCACGCCAACTGTTGAGGGATACCGATTCGGCGCAAGGCAGGACGTGCTCAGGGAGGTCTCATGCATATCGCCGTCTACGCCTTCGACGGCATCACCATGTTCCACCTGTCGATCCCTCAGATGGTCTTCGACACCGTGAGCCGGCTGGGTCTTGCTAACTGGCAGGTCTCGCTATTCACCACCACCTCCGAGTCGGTGACACCCCCACAGGAGGCCGCGGCTCCCGCGGAAGGTGCGGACCCACCGCCATCTACCGCGCCATCACACACCACCGCCATCCGCACCTCAGCGGGCTACATCCTTGGCGGTCTGGGAGGTCCGGAGCTGGCGAACGAGGCCGACGTCGTCGTAGTCCCCGCCTGGTTCTTCGACGGCCGCCCCGCCGGGAAGGAGCTGTGCTCACTCCTGAAAACCGCACATGCACGGGGAGCCTGCGTCGTCGGCCTGTGCCTGGGGGCGATCCCCTTGGCCGAGGCCGGTCTCATCGGCGGGCGCCGAGCGGTGACGCACTGGCAGGCCTTCGAGCCGATGGCGCGCGAGCACCCGGAGATCGCGCTGGACGAGTCGGTCCTCTACGTGGACCATGGCGATGTTCTGACCTCGGCGGGTGCGGCGTCGGGCCTGGACGCCTGCCTCCACCTGGTACGCACGCACCTGGGGGCACAGGGCCGCCAACGAGGTCGCACGCCAGCTCGTCATCGCACCGCATCGCGAGGCGGGCAGGCACAGTACATCAAGCGGCCGGTGCCGCCGCGCTCGACAACGACCCGATCGGCAGCACGGTGGCCTGGGCACTGGAGCACCTGGGCGAGCCGCTACCCGTGGAACGGCTGGCGACGACGGCACAGATGAGCACCCGTTCCTTCATCCGTGCCTTCCGGGAGTCGACCGGCATCGCGCCTGCGGCATGGGTGCGCGCGCAGCGGGTGCGCGAGGCCCAGCGCCTTCTGGAGAGCACAGACCTGGCGGTCGAGCAGGTGGCCTCGAGCTGCGGCTTCGGCAGCGCCGTCACTATGCGCCAGGCCTTCGCCCGGATACTGAGCACGACGCCGTCGGCCTACCGACGCCGGTTCCGCACTGTTTCTCCCGACCCCGCCACGATGTGAGGCCACACTGACATCCGAGGCCGCACCGCCGGCGACATCGATGGGGACATCGACAGGGACATTCCGCGCGACGGGGTACGGTCTCTTCCGGGCAGGGACAACCCACGCGTACGGGGACGAGTTTCCTGTCCCCGACGGCGTCGAACGCCCCCGGCCGCAACGATATGTCCCCGCCGGTGAAGAAATGTCCCCGTCAACGTGCGGGGCCGCCTACTCCGCGGGCGGCTCGACGACGAGCGGCTCCTCACCGGGGGCGCGCACCTCGGCGCGAGGCGTCAGCGCCACCCTTGGTATGATCCGGGTATGACTCAGAAGATCGCGGTGAGCCTCCCTGACGAGCAGGTCGTCTCGATCCGTCGCGCGGTCGAGCAGGGCAGGGCGCCATCGGTGTCGGGCTTCATCAGCGCAGCGGTCGCTCGCGCACAGCGGGAGGACGACCTCGCCCAGCTGCTGGACGACCTTGATCGCGAGCTCGGTCCCGTCGACGACGCCGACCTGGCCTGGGCGGACAAGGCGCTGGGACTGGCGTGACCACCACCAGCAAGAAGAGCGTCAAGGGCCTGACTCTCGACACCGGTGCGTTGCTCGCGCTTGAGCGCGGGGACTCGCGGGCCCGCGCGCTCCTTCGGCGGGCACTAGAGACGGGACTGCCTCTGAGTATTCCCGCCGGCGTCGTGGCACAGGCCTGGCGGGGCGGTCCGCGGCAGGCCCGCATCGCACGACTGCTCGCGGATCCCAGCGTGCACGTGGCACCGCTGGACGACATGACGGCGCGAGCCGTCGGCCTGCTGTGCGGACGCAGCGGACACCAGGACATCGTTGACGTTCACGTCGCCCTGCTGGCGCAGGAGCAGGGGCACACCGTGGTGACCTCCGACCCTGAAGACCTGAGCGCGGTCCATCCCAGTCTCCCACTCATCACGGTCTAGACGGGCGTTGCAAACCGCGGCTGCAAACCCCTGCCGGCGACATCGCCAGGGACATTCCGCGCGGCGGGGTGCGGTCTCTTCCGGGCGGGGACAGCCCACGCGTACGGGGACGAGAATCCTGTCCCCGCACGCGTCGATGGCACCCGCCGGCGGCAAAAGTGTCCCCGACGGCGTCGAAGGCCCCCGGCTGCAACGACACGCCCCCGCCAGCGCGAGAGCCCCTCACTCCGCGGGCGGCTCGACGGCGAGCGGTGCCTCGCCGGGGACGCGCACCTCGGCGCGGGGTGCCGGCTCAGGGCCAGGCTCACGTGCAGCCGCTGGCCCTCCTCGCCGACGGCGTCGTAGGACAGTCGCGGATTGTCCAGCTCGGTGACCTCGGTGCGGGCGCGCACGAGCCAGGGGTGGCGGCGTCGCAGCCCGATGAGGTCCTGGTGGAGCCGCAGCATCCAAGCGCCCTGCGGCGCGAGCCCGGACGGCGCGGCCGGCAGGGCGGGGCGGACCTCGTCGTCGCCGCCGAGAGTCTCGGTCTTCACCCCCCGGAAGGCCTGCTCGTCCCCGTAGTAGACGCTGGGCACGCCGCCCACGGTCATGAGCAGGACAACGGCGAGCGCCGCCCCGCCGGCCCCAACCTTGCTGGCGATGCGGGTGACGTCGTGGTTGCCGACGAAGGTCGCCGGGATGAACCGGTCCAGCAGCTCGTTGTGGCGCTTGAGGCACCAGTCGAGCTCGTAGAAGTTGACGTCGGCCAGCGAGCTCCACGTGGCCTTCCACAGCTCGTACTGGGTGACGGTGTCCACAGTGGAGGCCTCGACGAAGCCGGCGTAGTCGCCGTGGATGACCTCGCCCATGAACCAGGCGTCGGGGTGGCGCTCGCGCACGGCGGGCAGGACGCTCGCCCAGAAGGCGGGGTCGACGGCGTAGGCGGCGTCCAGGCGCCAGGCGCTCGCGCCGCGGTCGAGCCAGTGGGTGAGCACCCGCACGGCCAGGTCGCGCACCTCGGCGGAGTCGTGGTTGAGGGCGGCGAGCGACTCGTGCCCCTCGAAGGTCGCGTAGCCGGGGCCCGACGGTCCGGCATCGTTCCCGCCAGCACCGTCCCCGACGGCGGCGTCGTCGAAGCGGAAGAGGCCGCGCTCCTCTCCCCCGGCGCGGGCGGCCCGGAAGAGGGGGTGCTCGGTGCCAAAGTGCCCGAGGACACCGTCAAGCATGAGGGCCAGGCCCCGGGCGCGGCAGGCCTCGGCGAGGCGGTCGAAGGCGGCGTCATCACCCAGGCGGGGGTCGATGCGCAGGTGGTCGGTGGTGTCGTAGCCGTGGGTGGAGGAGGCGAAGATCGGCCCGAGCGACAGACCGTTGGCACCGAGTTCGACGGCGTAGTCGAGCCAGGGCTCCAGGCGGTCCAGGCGCGCGGGGCGCCGGGCTCGGTCAGGGGCGCACCCGGTTCGGGGCGGATGGGGCGCCGGTGGCGCCGAGGGTGAGACCTGCCACCAGATGGCGTGGTCGATCCAGGCGGGGGGTTGCGGGACGGCTTATTCCAGGTGACTCACTAAGCATGCCTCCAAGGGTGCCGCCGCACCCATTAGCATGTCAAGGTGCCGTCTCGTACCGACAAGCGCCCCCGCCTGCGCATGGATCCCGCCGAGCGCCGCGAGCTGATCCTGTCCGCGGCGAGGCATGCCTTCGCAAGCCGCCCGTACGAGGAGGTCTCGCTGGTCGAGGTCGCTGCGGAGGCTCAGGCCTCCGAGGCGCTGGTGCTGAGTACTTCGCCGGCAAGGCCGGCCACGCCGAGGTGCTCCGGCTCGCTGCCGATGACCTGACTGAGCGCACCCGGAGGGCCGACGACGCCCTGCCGGAAGGGTCGTCAGCCCGGGACCGGGTGCGGACATCGGTGCTGACCTACCTGGACTTCATCGCCGAGCGCTCCCCCGGTTGGGTGACCTACCAGGCACTGGCCGGGCACGACCCGGGTGACGAGGCCGCCCGAGTGAGGCGGCAGGCGCGCGAGGCGGCGGTGGCAGCCCTGGCCGAGGTTGTCGGCGGCAGCCGGGGCCACCGTGACGACTTCGCCCTGTGGGGCTACCTGGGATTCCTCGACGATGCCTGCCTGCGCTGGGTGCACGCCGGCTGCCCCGACGACCAGCGCCACAGCCTGATTGACGCAGCGCTGGGCTGCCTGGAGGGGGCGCTGGGCGACTGGCGAGCATGAAATCTGGGACCGCCCCGGCGAATGACACCCCGGAGCCAGCAGTCCGGCCCGCAGACACGAACGTGGGGCCCACCTCTCAAGGAGGTGGGCCCCACGTGATGGAGTCAGCACGTCGGCGCGAGCCTCAGGCTCAGCGGACGGGCTTGCGGACCTCGGCGGAGAGGAACCAGGCCTGCTGCTCGAGCTTGCCGATGAGGGTCCTCGACGATGCCGGAGGAGGTGGGGTCCTCGGAGTCGACGTCCTCGTCCACGCCGCGCAGGGTGGCGACGACGGCCTCGATGGCGGAGACGATGTAGGCGACGCCCTCGCTGGTGAGGATCTCACCCTCGGGGGCGGCCGGCACGGTGGTGGCGGCGGAGACGGTGGCCGGGCGGCCGTCGGGGACGGCGTTGATGGCGCGCATGCGCTCGGCGACCTCGTCGGAGCCGGCGCGAGCGATGTCGACAACCTCGTCGAGGTTGAGGTGGACGTCGCGGAAGTTCGGGCCAACGATGTTCCAGTGGATCTGCTTGCCGACGAGCTCGAGGGCGATGAGGTCGGTCAGGACGCGCTGGAGGTTGTCGCTCAGGGCGGCGGAGGCGGTGTAGGAGAGGTTGATGGACGGTGTTGTCATGGTGTCTGCGTTCATGGCCATTACTTTACTACGTCGCGAGTCCCCGTGGGTGTTACTTATGATTCACAGGCAAGCCATGCCTCACCTGAAACCAAGGCTCACCTGCCTGGACAGGTTCTTCTGGCAGCCCGCTCAGCCGACCTTGCAGGTGTTCGGCTCTCCGGTTTCTTCCTCCTCGGAGGCGAGCCAGTGCCCGTTACTACCGGGCACCATGGTGTTCTTCGCCGGGATGCGCGCCTTGTTGGTGGGTTCGGTGACGTCCTTGCCCTGCGCGTCGACGTAGGTCACCTGCGTCATGTCCACACAGTAGGTGACGGTGGCGCTCTGGCCGTCGGAGCTCATGGCGACCTCGGAGATCGCCACCTTGACGGGGGTCTTGGCCTTCTGCCCCGCGTTTTTCAAGGTGGCGGCGTCATTGAGGAGCTGCTGCTGGAGGTTGCCGGTGGTGACAGTGGGTACCTTGCTCGTGTCCTGCCCGCCGCCGACCCACAGCTTCCAGGACATCTGATCGTAGGCCACGAAGTCCTGGAGGATCGCGACCCGCTTGACGTCGAGGCCGGCGGGGATCGCGGTGACGGTGTACCCGAGCTGGGCGTCGGACAGGGAGGCCGCCGTGACGGTGCCAGCAGTGCCCGACGCCGTAGCGGAAGCCGAGGGGGCCGACGTCGGCCTCCCCGTGGAACCAGCCCTGCTGGCGGGCGCCTTGGCGTCGGGCTTGGAGTCCTTGGAGGAGCAGCCGGTCAGGGCCAGTGAGCCGGCGAGCAGCAGGCAGCCCAGTGCGGCAGCTCGACGACGACCCCCAGCTCGACTCGCGGGGCGGTTCTCGGCATGTGCCACAGGGGCTTCTCACTGTCGGCCGGAATCAACCCGGCGGAAACCAACCCGTTGACAGTACCTCGAAGGTCACGAACATGTCTCGACCTTCGTCGCCCTCAGTCCCGACAGTCTCAGTTTTGGCAGGATGCTGTGGTTGACCGTGAGCATCAAGCCCTGGGCTCAGCTCGCGGCAGCCCCACCGCAACCACCCTCTGCCGCCCCACAGGTGACGGCTCAGAGGACGTCACTAAGGGCTCAGGTCAGTCCCGGGATGCAATGAAGTAGGAGGTATGCAGGAGCCGCGATCGCGGCGACGTCCCCCGTCCCCGCGCTGACCATTCACGCTGCACACGTGAGTCCAGGCGGCCTCTGGGTGGTGCCATGATTCCGCGAAGTGTGATCGGGAAGCGCGATCCCCGAGCTGCATGGCAACCGAACGGGCACCACACCCACAGTCGGTGACAATCCGCTATCCTTCACACGAAAGCACCCTTCACTTGGAGTTCTCGAACGACAGCAGCCCGCATTGTCGCAGGCGAAGTGATACCTTCACCCCACTTGCATCACCTCAACAGTCAACACTCGAGACTTTAAGGTCAGGTTCTCATGAAGCTTCGGTCTTGGTGCTTTGTCGTTGCGAGTGTCGCTATGGTGCTTCTGAGTGTGTCGTGCTCTGTGGTTGGCGGCGGGGAGGTGTCCTCTAAGAAGATCGCGCCACTGCGGTCAGTCATGTTGACTCGTGAGGACGTTCCTGGGGCCACTGACGTGAAGTGGTCGGATGAGACGGGATATCTGAGTATTTGCCCCGCCGCGGATGATGACATCGATCTGTCGTTGTCATCGGATCCTGAGACTCAGATGAGTGTCGAACGCCTCGAGGGCGATGGGATGTCCGTCACCCAGGCACTGATCTTCAATCTCATAGAAAGCGACAAGGGTGGACGTGTTCGTGCTCTACATACGGATGTCATAGCCTGCGACGGTGCAGAGACGACTGAGAGTCGCCCCTGGCCTGACAGGCCCGCACCCGCCCCTGGGGAGCGAGTGAGCGTGGCGATATCGACGCTGGAACCAGGCTCCCTACCCAAGGGCGCCTTCGGTTTCAGGCAGCGGGCCACCACACGAGCCAGCGTCGTCGTCGTGGACATGGTCTACGCACCTGTGAAACGCGGCGACCAGCAGGGCATCCTCATGATCCGCACCGCCACAACCGAAGGCAAGACCAGTCCGCAAGACGCCGTCGGGCTGCTGAACAAGGCGCTCCACCGCGCCAACGCCCACATCGACCCCGACCAGTTGAACGCGCCGGCACAGCCGACACCGACATCAGGCAGCGCCACCGCAACACCAACGTCGCCGCCAACACCCTGAGCCCACCCACGAACGCACCTTCCTACGGCTCTAGGTGTCGTGGGTCATGAGGTTGTAGTCATGGGGCGTTGAGGGGCAGCAGGGGCCTGGGCTGTCAGGATGGGTGGTGCTGAATCATCCCTCCGACAGGAGAAGGCCCCGCTGCCATGCCCCACCGTAACGCTCCTTTGACGCCTCAGGGCCGCTACCGGCTCGTGATGCGTGTCCAGGCCGGTCGCCCCATGACTACAACCTCATGACCCAAAACATCTAGGCAACGACCACTCACCACAGGATCGTCACACCGGACAGTTCCTCGAAGGCCGGATCGCGCGTCACCAGCACAAGCGACTCGTACATCGCTTGCGCCGCCAGCATCCGATCAAAGGGATCGCGATGCGACCACTCAAGCTGCCCGCTCAGGCGCGCGTGCGACCACTCGATGGGCAAGAACTCCGCTCCGAGCCGTCGCACGTGCCCCTCGAGAGCATCCAGCCACGGCCCCGCTCCAGGCAGTTTCCCAATGCGGTTCTTGGTATGCAGCTCCCATGCACTGGCGGCGGAGACCACCACGAGATTCCCTCGGTCTCGCAGCACCTCGACAGCCCTTCCGCCCAGACGCGAGGGCTCATTGATCGCCCACATGAGCGCGTGCGTATCGAGCAGGTAGCCCTTCATGCACCCTCCCAGGCACTCAGCTCCTCCTCCGGCAGCTCGTCGAAGAACGTGTCCGGCAGCTGGTATCCGCCGAAGCCCAGCCCCGCTCGCCCCCGACCGGAACCAAGCGCGCCACTGTCTCGACGCCCTCAGGGCGATGTTGATGGTCGCCCCTGCTCGACCTCCACCAACAGCGCCGACAGATGCGTCTTCGCCTCCTGAACCTTCACCGTCTTCATGCATTGATGGTCCCAGGAGAAAGCGACCTGGTCAACCAGGTTGGTCAGGTTGCGCCGCCGCCCACCCTCACGGCCGGGGACATTTCGCACCGACGGGGACTGTTTTGCGCGTCCGGGGACAGGAATGCTGTCCCCGGGCGTGCAGGATGCCCCCGTCTGGAGTGGAGTGTCCCCGGCCGGAAGAGAGTGTCCCCGACGGCGTCGAATGTCCCCGCAGGCGGGGAGTCAGGCCCAGGGCTGGCGCTGAGCCCACTCCTGCGGGCTGACGCGGCGCCCGGTGTAGAAGGGCGTGTCCACGCGCACGTGCATGCGCGCGTCCGTGTAGCGCTGGTGGTGCAGGACCCCCTCGAGGCGGTCGAGGCTGTCGGCCTCGAAGCCGAGGATCCACTCGTAGTCGCTCAGGCCGAAGGTGGACAGGGTCGAGCCCTTGACGTCGGGGTACTGGAGAAGCCGTGGCGCCCGTGCTGGGCCATCATGCGCGAGCGCTCCTCGGGCTCGAGCAGGTACCACTCGTAGGAGCGCACGAAGGGGTAGACCATGACCCAGTCGCGCGGTGCCACCCCGGCCAGGCAGGCCGGCACGTGACGGGGATTGAACTCGGCGGGCGTGTGCAGCCCCATGCAGGACCACACCGGCTCCAGATAGCGACCCAGCGCACTGCCGCGCAGACGGTGGTAGGCGTCCTGCAGGACCTCGGGGTCGTCGTCGAGCCACCACACGAGCAGGTCGGCGTCGGCGCGCAGGCCCCCGACGTCGTACCAGCCGCGCGTCGTCACGCCGCCGGCCTCGACGAAGTTGGCGCTCTCCCCCAGGAGCTGCTCGCGCTCGGGCTGGGAGGCGGGCAGCGGGCGAGCCAGGCGGAAGACGGCGTAGAGCGTGTAGTGGTACTGGTTGTTGATGGCCTCCAGGTCGACGTCGGTGGCGTCGCGTGGGTCGCGGTGGGGGCGGCGCTCCTCGTCCTCGAAGCGGTGCAGGCCCCCCCCTCACCGGGGTGACCGCCGGGGTGTCCGTGCTGGCCGTGGGTGTCGGTGCTCATTCTCTTCTCCTGGTTCTTATCGGAGCTACTGGGATGGGGACTATCGAGAACCGTCGCCGTCGGTCCCGTGGTGAGCGGGCCGGCCGGGGTGGCTGGCCCCGTTCCGGCAGCACGAGTCCGGGCAGACCGTGTGGAAGGGGCCGACGCCGGTGGTCGAGTCAGGCCGGACGTCCTCACCGCGGGCGGCGGCGGCCCGCTCGAAGAGGATGTCGACGAGGGAGTCGATGAAGGCCGGGTGGGTGCCGACGGTGGCAGCGCGCGCATACGGCATCCCCAGGTCGCGGGCGGTTTGGGCGGCCTCGGTGTCGAGGTCGAAGACGACCTCCATGTGGTCGGAGATGAAGCCGAAGGGGGCCACGACGACACCCTCGGGCCTGCTCACGGGGCTGCCGTCGGTCAGGTGCCCGGCGGCCAGTGCCTCGAGGTGGTCGTTGACGTCAGGTTCGAGCCAGCGGGCCTGCGGCGGGCCGGAGCGCGAGCAGTAGACGAGGTCGGCCTCGACCGTCTCCAGGCCGAGGCGGCGGGCGACCTCAGGCACGAGGACGGCGGCCAGCGCCTCGTGCTGGGCGACGTAGGAGACCTCCGTGGACAGGTCGGCGGCCACGCCCGGCTCTCGCCGCCCGGCGCCGGTCGGGTCGTGCGCGTCAGAAGCGCCGGAGGCGCCGGGTGCGCCTCAGTGCCCCTCACCCGGGGCGGAGCCGGCTCCATGCCCAGGGGGATGGAGTGGGTGACGAGCACGAGTCGCGCGTCCGCGGCCGCCACTCCCCTGCTCGGCCAGCGCCCTGCAGGCCCTCGACGATGGCGTCACTGCTGGCCTGCAGCAGGCCGGGGTGTTGTAGTAGGGGCGCGTCTTGTCCGCGGTGAGCTCCACGGGACCGCCCCCGTCCCCGCCGACCCGGGCGGCGGCGTCGGCCTCGAATCCCTCACCGGTGGAGCCGTCCGCGCCGTCGGCGAGCAGGGCGACGGCGCCGGCCAGGTCCTCGCGGTACTGGCGGCACCCGGAGTAGGGAGCCGAAGGCCGCGGTGGGACAGGGCCAGGACGCGGCGGGCTCCCGGCGTCGGCCAGCTCGCGCAGGGCCTGGCTGACGAAGGGTGCCAGTTGCGGTTGCCGACGACGATCGGCAGCGTCGAGCCGCGCTCGGCCAGGCGGGCCTGGAGGGCGTCGCGCAGCTCGGGCGTTGCGCGCGTTGATCGGGGAGGCGCCGCCGACACTCTGGTAGTGGCCGGAGACCTCCACGAGGCGAGAGTCGGGCACGCCGCGGCCGGCGGTGGCGTTGCGCATGAAGGGCAGGACGTCCTCGGGGCGGCGGGGCCCGCCGTAGGACTGCAGAAGGATGGCGTCGTAGGGAGCCAGCGGGTCGAGGGCCGGAACAGTGGCCGGAGCTCCGCCGAGGTCGGCGCCCGGGAGGGTGTCCGGACGGGCATCCAGGGCGGGCATCCAGGCATGCGGGAGCCTCCTGGGTGGGCCCGGGCACGGGCGCGGCGGTGTCAGTCATGGTTCTCTCCTGTGCTTTCCAGGCCCCAGACGAGCTCGAGGGCCTGACGGTAGGCTCCTCGCGGCCCTCCTGGCCGGCGCGGCGGGCCATGACGGTGGGCTGGTGGAGGAGGCGGGCGGCCAGGTGGCGCAGGGCCCGCTCGGCCTGCGCCAGGGGACACCATGGGCTCGCCGTCGATCTCGCTGGCGGCCTCGAAGCCGGGCTCGGCAGCGAGGGTGATGGTGGGGGCAGGCTCCCGCGGCGGCGTCGGCGCTGTTGACACCGCTGACGCCGGTTCCGGCGCGCCCGTCGACGGCGGGGACGGCCAGGGCGAGGCGGCGGGCGGGCTGGGGGCGCAGGCGGGCGGCCTCGGCGACGACGCGACCCACCTGGGCGCGCAGGGCGGTGATGAGGGGGTCCATGGCCCGTCCGGCCAGGGTGCGCTCGAAGTCGGCGGCCTCGGCCTCGACGATGGCGCGGGCGGCGGTCACCTGCTGGGCCTCGGCGTCGGGAACGGCGTCGCGCACGCGGGCCAGGTCGAGGTGGACGACGCCGGGCAGGGCGCCAACGGCCTCATCGACGTCACGGGTCAGGGCCAGGTCGAGGATAACGAGCGGGCGGCCGGCTCCCCCGGCCGAGCCGGCGCGTTCTGCGGCGATGGGGGCGACGACGTCGGCGGTGAGGATCGGCCCGCCAGTGCCGCGGCAGGTGACCACGAGGTCGGCGCGGCTCATGGCCTGGCTCAGGGCGCCGGTGGGGACGGCATGCAGCCCATGGCCGGCGGCGAAGGCCTCGGCGCGGTTGGAGGCGGAGTAGACGGCGATGTCGGTCAGGCCTCGGGCGCGCAGGTCGGCGACGGTGGCGCCGGCGTAGGAGCCGGTGCCGACGATGAGGGCGCGGCAGTCCTCCAGCGGCGGCAGGTGGCCGGCGGCCTGATCCACGCCGACGGCGACGACGCTGCGCCCCTGACCGGACAGCTTGGTCTCGTGGGCCACCCGGCGGGCGGTGGCCGAGGCGCGCTCGACGACCCGCACGAGCTCGGGGCTGAGCGTGCCCTCGTCGGCGGCGGTCTCGGCGGCGCGGCGGACCTGGCCGACGATCTGGGCCTCGCCGACCACCATCGAGCTCAGGCCCGCGGCGATGGCGAGCATCTCCCGGCGGGCGGCCGCCCCGACCAGGTGGGTCAGCAGGAGGCCGCTCGCGGGGAGCCCGGCGCGCTCGGCCAGGAAGGCGGTGATGGTCTCCCCCAGGTCCGACGCCGCGGCGGACTGGCTCGCGTCCGCTGGGCGGAGGTCCGGGTGCAGGGCCGCGGGGCAGCCGGTGTCGGCCCAGGAGTCGGCGTCGATGAGGAGGGTCAGGCGGTTGCAGGTGGACAGCACCAGGACCCCGCGTAGCGCGGGGACCGCTTCCAGGAGGTCCGGCCCCAGCCCCGGGGCGACTGCACCGAGCCGGGCAACGATGTCGAGGCCCGGCAGTCGATGGTCTGCGGAGAGAAGATGAGTAGTCACAACGTGCGCTATTGAAACATCACCACGGGGAGCGGGCACAATAGCGGCGTGGCGACACACGCCCGACATCATGACAATGCGTCATCACCATATTTCTGACACTCTGTCAGGATCCGACGGACGTCTGGAACGCCGCATCATTACGCGCAATAAACCCCCTCTGACCACTGCTGACAGGAGGCAGTCGGATATGTCTCGCATTCAGTTCCCTTATCGCAGGGAAAGCACGCGGCGTCAGCATTCTTCGCCCGATAACGGCGATTTCGTCACCGGCAGTTCACACAATGATTCAATGACTTCCGAGCCGGCGGCGCAGGGCTGCCGAGACGGCGGGGCCTGCCGGGACCACGGCGGGACCGGCTCCATCGCCGGCACTCTTGGAGGCGCTGGCGGGGCGGAGGCCCGCGCGCACACCGGTGTGGTTCATGCGCCAGGCGGGACGGTCGCTGCCGGAGTACCGGGCGCTGCGGGCGCGCGCCGGCGTGCCGATGCTGGATGCCTGCCTGGATCCTGCGCTGGCGGCGGAGGTGACGCTGCAGCCGGTGCGGCGCCACGGCGTCGACGCCGCCGTCTTCTTCTCCGACATCATGGTGCCGCTGCGCCTGGCGGGCGTCGGGGTGCGGATCGAGGAGGGAGTCGGGCCGGTCCTCGACGCCCCGGTGCGCAGCGGCCGCGAGGTGAGCGAGCTGGTGGCCCGCCGCTTGGCGACGGCCCCGGCGCCGAGGGGGTCGGTGCGATCGAGGAGGCGGTGCGGCGCGTCATCGTCGAGCTGGGCAGTCCGCAGGCGGCGGGCGTGCGCGAGGGGCTGAGCGAGCGGGCGCGGGACCGGGCTGGAGCACAGTGCCGGGTCGGCGGGTGGACGCCGGTGCTCGCCTTCGGCGGGGCGCCCTTCACGCTGGCGGCCTACCTGGTGGAGGGCCGGCCCAGTCGCGACCACCTGGCGGCGCGCACGCTCATGCGCGCCGACCCCGACTCCTGGGACCGGCTCATGACCTGGTGCGCGCGCCTGACCGGCGAGTTCATCGCCACCCAGGTGCGCGCCGGGGCGGCTGCGGCCCAGCTCTTCGACTCCTGGGCGGGCTCGCTGTCCCCGCGCGCCTACCGCGAGCGCGTGGCCCCCTACTCGGCGCTCGCGCTGGATGTCGCCCGTCAGGCCGTCTCCCCCACCACCGGTGAGGCGGCGCCGCTCATCCACTTCGGCACCGGGACCGCCCGGCTGCTGGGGCTCATGCGGCAGGCGGGGGCCGACGCCGTCGGCGTGGACGAGCGCATCGAGCTGGGTGAGGCCATTGAGGCGCTGGCCGAGGCCGACCCGCAGGCGGGGGCCTGCCCGGTCCAGGGCAACCTGGACCCGGCGCTGCTGGCGGCGCCGTGGCCGATCCTGGCTGAGGAGGTCGACGCGGTGCTGGCCGCCGGGCGTGCGGCGCCGGGGCACGTGGTCAACCTGGGGCACGGGGTGCCGCCGGCCACCGACGCGGATGTCCTCACCCGGATCGTGGCGCGGGTGCACGGCTCGGCCGACTGGGAGTCCGTGGCTCTGGCCGGGTGGGAGGCATGAGCGGGGAGGCCGTCGGGAGAGCGGCGGTGGACGCGCTCGTCATCGGCGGCGGGATCGCGGGCCTGACGGCCGCCTGGGACCTGGTGCGCGCCGGTCTGCGGCCGTTGCTCATTGAGGCGCGCGGCTACACCGGCGGGCTCGTCGCGGCCGGGGGCATCGGCGGGGCGCGCATGGACCTGGGGGCTGAGGGCTTCGTCGTGCGCGGCCAGGCGGCCACCCTCGATGCTCGCCGAGCTGGGGCTGCGCGCCGCCGCCCCGCACGGCCGGCCCCTGACTCTTCCTGCCGCCCCTCGCGCCGGGCACCGGCGGCGAGGTCCGCCCCAGTGGGGCTGCACCGATTTCCCTGACCACGCCCTACCTGGGGATCCGGCGGACCCTCTGGCGCCTGACGTCGTCGCCGTCATCGGGGAGGAGGCCGCCCGCCGGGCCGCGCAGGATGCCGACCTGCCCGGCACCGTGGGCACCGGCCCCGAGGATCCGGCCGACCTGGCCTCCTTCGTGACCGCGCGGATGGGGGCCGGCGTCCTGGAGCGCCTCGTGCGGCCCATCGTCGCGGGCATCCACTCGGCCGACCCGGCGGACCTGGCGGCCGATGTCGTCATGCCCGGGCTGCGGCGGGCGACGGCGGAACTGGGGTCGCTCAGTGCCGCTGTGGCAGCGGTGCTGGAGCGGCGTCGGGCCCGGCAGGACGGGGCGGGTGGTCGGAGCGTGGACGCGGCCGTCGAGGGCGGGCTGTTCCGGCTCACCGACGCGCTGCTCGAGGCCATCGAGGCCGGCGGAGGGAGCGTGCGCACCCGCACCGGTGCCCAGTGGCTGCGGCCCAGCGGAGGCCAGGACTGCGCGGGCGGACAGGCGCCGACCGCCTGGCGGGTGGGATCGCCCCGACGCGCCGGGGTCCGACGCCGTCGGATGAGCCGGTGCCCGATGGCGCGCAGGAGGTCGTGGCCACCGACCGCGTCATCCTGGCCTGCTCGGCGGGGGCTGCGCTGCGGCTGCTGCGGGGATTCCCGGCCTGCCCGCGAGCGCGACGGAGCTGACCGTGCCGGTGGGGGCGCCGATCGCCCGCTTCACGCTGGTGGCGCGGGCGCCGGAGCTCAGTGGCGAGCCCGGTGGGCTCGGGGCTGCTCGTGGCGCCCGCCGGCGTTGCTGAGCCCGGTGAAGTCGCCGAGCCCTCACCGCGTCGTCGTCGGCCGGGTGCCGTGGCCTCTGTGTCGGACTCTCATGGGACGGATCCCTGGGGTCTGCGCGCCCGGTGGCCCTGCCCGGTGCGGGCCAAGGCGCTGTCGCACCTGAGTGCCAAGTGGCCGTGGGTCGGCGCCGAGCTGCGGGCGCTGCACGGCCCGGACGTCCACGCGCTGCGCCTGTCCTACGGTCGGCCCGGGCAGCCGCGACCGCAGGTGGATCTGCAGGTGGCGCTCGATGACGTGGCGGCCCCTGACCGGGGTGCGGATCGAGCCGGAGGCGGTCATCGACCACATGCTGGTGCGGTGGGACGGGACGCTGCCGCCGGTGACGCCCGCCTACCGGGAGCGCACGAGGCGCCTGGAGGAGCAGCTGGCGCCGGTGACGGGACTGGAGGTCACCGGGGCGTGGGTCGCGGGACCGGGATCGCGGCCGTCGTCGAGCACGCCCGCGCCGCGGTCGGGCGCCTGGCGGGCTCCCATGGCGGGTGAAGCGCCGCGCCAGGACGGGTGGGCGGGCGGCGCGTTCGTATATTAGGTCTCGAGTTCGTACTCCAAGGTACGAAGGCGAGCCCTACGGTACGAACGCGCCAATGGAGAAACCACGCACGAGGAGGGATGCATGACCACGACGGGAGACGGGCTCCAGCGGCTTCGGCTGGGCACGCGCGGCTCGCGCCTGGCGCTGACCCAGTCCGGGCAGGTCGCTGAGGCACTGATGGCGGCCGGCGGGGCGGTGCGGCCGCCGCGGCCGGCAAGGCCAGCGAGGGTTCCGGCGGCCTGGGCATCGACCTGGTCACCGTACGCACGGACGGCGACGGCGACCGCACATCCCCTGCGGCAGCTCGGCGGGGTGGGGGTCTCGCGGCCCGGCTGCGTCACGCGCTCCTGGATGGTGAGGTGGACCTGGTGGTCCACTCTTCAGCGACCCGCCCACGCAGCCGGTCGAAGGTCTGGAGGTCATCTGCGTGCCGCCGCGCGAGGACCCGCGCGACGCCCTGTGCGCCCGCGACAGCCTGACCCTGGCCGACCTGCCCGAGGGGGCCCGCGTGGGCACCGGCTCGCCGCGCCGGGCCGCCCAGCTGCTGGCGGCCCGCCCCGACCTGGAGGTGGTGGACCTGCGCGGCAACGTGCCCACGCGCCTGGCACGGGTGCGAGGGGCTGGAGGCGGTCGGCGTCGGCACCGATGAGCCGGTGGCGCCGAGCCGAGCCGATGCCGCCGGTGACCTGGACGCGGTGGTCCTGGCTCTGTCGGGGCTGACGGCGTCTGGGGCTGGAGCACTGCGCGAGCGAGGTCCTGGACCTTGAGACGATGCTGCCCGCGCCGGCACAAGGGGCCCCTGGCCGTGGAGGCGCGAACCGGCGAGGACTGCGCGGAACTGGACCGCGCGGTGTCGGCGCTCGACGACGAGCCCACGCGCCTGGCGGTGACGGCCGAGCGGGCGCTCATGGCCCGGCTCGGGGCGGGATGCGCGGCGCCGGTGGGGGCCTGGGCGCACCTGCGGGGCGGCGGTCAAGAGCAGCGGGAGGAGCACGCCGAACACGGAACCGGGTGGAACGAGGGCTTCCGCGACGATGACACCGCCGTGACCGGGGGCAAGCAGGGCTGGGGCCGCGAACGGCGATCCGCGGCCAGTCGGGGTCTCCGAGGTAGGACCGCACGATTCAGCGGCCTCGCGACGCTCGCCGCGGGTGCTCGTGCTGCGAGCAGTGGTCACCTCGCTCGATGGCGGCCAGGAGGTCGGCTGCGAGCTAAGTACTGAGCTGCCCGAGGCCCTCTGGGGTGCCAGGGGCCCCGGGGACACGGCGGCGGTTCGGGCGGCCGAGGCACTGGGGTCAGGGGCGGCCGAGGTCCTGCTGGAGGACGGCGCCGACCAGATCGTCGACCTGTACGCCAACAAGCCCCGGCGGGACTGAGGCCATGGCGCAGTCCACCTCACGCACTGACTCGGCCGGGGGCGTGCCGGGCCTGCCCCGGGAAGGTGGCGGAGCACCGCTGTCGGGGCGGGTGGTTCTGCTGCCGCGCCTCAAGGAGCGCGACCGCATCGCCTCGGCGCTGGAGCGCGCCGGGGCTCGGGTGCTGCGCGCCGCCGTGACGCGGACGGTTCCGGGTGAGGCGGCGGCACTGGAGGCGACTGCGCGCAGGATCGTGGCGGGCGAGGCGGCCTGGCTGGTACTCACCTCGGCCCGGACGGTTGAGGCGCTGGCGCCGTACCTGCTTGCGGAAGCCGGATTCGGTTCGGCGACCGGAGACCAGGCCCTCCATCAGGAAGCCGGTACGTCCTGACCCCACGACGGCTCCGTGCCTCCCCACACCCCAATCACCCCACCGGGACAGCACCAACCACGCTCAAGCATCCCGCCGATGCGGGTGGCTGTCGTCGGTCCGGCGACAGCACGTGCGTGGACCAGTTCACCGGGACCGCCCCCTGACCTGGTGGCCTGAGGATCGGCCGCCGCCCTCCTGAAGGAGCCCGCGTTCGCCGGAAGCCCAGCAACCGGAGACCACGCGCCCTACCAGGAACCCGACATTCCCAACACCCACCACGGCACTCCGCCACCCCACGCCCCAGCACGGATCCCGGAATCGAAGACAGCCCCTCGAGGCCTTCCCGGGGGTGTCACCGGCCCGCATGACTCCAGCTGGAGGGCTCATGCCTCCGACGATTCTCCCGCTCGGCTTCGAACCGCTCCGGAGGCGGCACGGCGCGTGCTGCTGCCGGCCTCGGCTCTGGCCGACCCGGCACTGGCGGACGGCCTGCGTCGAGCGGGCTGGGAGGTGGAGCAGGTGGCCGCCTACACGACCGTCACGGCTGACGCCTGCAACCTGCCCCCGGACCTGGAGCACAGGTGGGCCACTGGCGGTGTGGACGCGGTCGTGCTCACCGCCCCGTCCACGACGCGGGCCGTCCTGGAGCTGCTCGGCCCGCCGCCGCAGGGAACTGGGTTGGTGGCCATTGGCGCCACCACGGCGGCGGCCACCCGCGAGCTCGGTCTGACGGTTGCTGCCGTCGCCCCCTCCCCCACGCCCGAGGGGGTCCTCCAGGCCACCATCGACGCCATCCGGGCCACCGCGGGCCCCACCCTCCCCTCAGGAGCCGCCGTGATGGCCTCGCACCGGCAAAAGTGTCACGATTGGCGACTTTTCATCGCCGCCACTGCCCCCAGCGCACCTACCTCTCAGGTATTCGCCCAGGTCAGAGCCGGATACTCCGATGAGTTCAGCAGCCGCCACCCCCGCTCGGCACACTAAAAGTCGCCAACCGTGACACAAAACCACCCCGCAGCCTCTGAACCCAATACGAGCGTCCCCCGCACAGACCTCCTCAGACCCACCCGATCCGCCTGGTTCCAGTCATTCCAAAGCTGTGGACGGCCTGCGAGGCGGCGGACCCACAACCACCAGGAGCACCTCATGACCGATGCCCTTCGACCGGCCGCCGACTTCCTGTCGCGCCGCTCCATCCCCGACCCGCAGGCTCCCACGGTCCGCCCCCGGCGCCTGCGCACCACTCCCGCGATGCGGCGCCTGGCGCGCGAGCACGTCGTGGACCCGGCCGCCCTCATCCTGCCGGTGTTCGTGCGCGAGGACATCGATACCCCCCGCCCCGTGGAGGCGATGCCAGGCGTCGTCCAGCACACGCTGGACTCGCTGCGCAGGGAGGCCGCCGCCTGCGCCGAGGCCGGCATCGGCGCCATTGACCTGTTCGGTGTTCCCGCCACCCGGGACGAGGCCGGCACGGCGGCCTGGGCCGAGGACGGCATCCTCAACCACGGGATCGCGGCCGTGCGCGCGGAGGTGGGGGACGAGGTCGTCGTGTGCGCGGACACCTGCCTGGACGAGTTCACCAGCCACGGCCACTGCGGCCTCATCCGCCCCGACGGCCCGCGCGCCGGCGAGGTCGACAACGACGCCACCCTGGCCACCTACCAAGCCATGGCCGTCTCCCAGGCGGAGGCCGGGGCGCACATGGTCTCACCCTCGGGGATGATGGACGGGCAGGTCGCCGCGATCCGCGCCGCCCTGGACGCCACCGGCCACGATGACGTCTCGATCCTGGCCTACTCGGCGAAGTACGCCTCGGCCTACTTCGGGCCGTTCCGGGAGGCCGTGGGCTCCACACTCACCGGGGACCGGCGCGCCTACCAGCAGGATCCGGCCAACCGCCGCGAGGGCATGCGCGAGGTGATGCTCGACGTCGCCGAGGGGGCGGACATCGTTATGGTCAAGCCGGCCGGCCCCTACCTGGACGTGCTGGCCGACGTCGCCGCCGCCTCCCCGGTGCCGGTGGCGGCCTACCAAGTCAGCGGCGAGTACGCGATGGTGGAGGCGGCCGCGCAGCGCGGGTGGATCGACCGCGAGCGCGTCATCGCCGAGTCGGTGCTGGGCATCGTGCGCGCAGGGGCGGACATGGTTCTGACCTACTGGGCTCGGGAGATCGCCGAGAACCCGGCCCTGCACTGATACAAGAGCCACGGAGGGCAGGATCGTTCCGGTAGGTTGGGAATCAGTCCCGCCCGGTACGGCTCACCGGCCCGAACCGGCCCTGACCAGTTCATCGACAGGATCACCGTGACTCAGCAACCGCAGCCCGCCGGCCGGCCCTCCAGTGCCACCGCCTCCACCAACACCTCCCTGTTCGAGGCGGCTCGCGCCGTCATCCCCGGGGGCGTCGACTCCCCCGTGCGCGCCTTCGGCTCGGTGGGTGGCACGCCGCGGTTCATCGCCTCGACGAGCGGTGCCCACGTCACCGACGCCGAGGGCCGCAGCTACGTGGACCTGGTGGGCTCGTGGGGCCCGGCACTCCTGGGCCACGCCCACCCGGAGGTCGTCGCCACGGTCCAGGCCGCCGCCGCCCGCGGCCTGTCATTCGGTGCCCCCACCGCCACAGAGACGCTCCTGGCCGAGGAGGTGCGCCGCCGGGTGCCGGCCGCACAGAAGGTGCGCTTCGTGTCCACCGGCACCGAGGCGACGATGACGGCCGTGCGCCTGGCCCGCGGCGCCACGGGCCGCGACCTGGTGGTGAAGTTCGCCGGCTGCTACCACGGGCACAGTGACGGCCTGCTCGCGGCGGCCGGCTCGGGCCTGGCCACCGGCGGCCTGCCGGGCAGCGCCGGCGTACCCGCGGCGGTGGCCGCCCAGACCATCGTCCTGCCCTATAACGACGTCGCCGCCCTGGAGGCCTGCTTCGCTGAACGGGGCGCCGAGATCGCCGCAGTCATCACCGAGGGCGCCCCGGCCAACATGGGGATCGTGCCACCGGCGCCCGGCTTCAACGCCGCGATCCGCCGCATCACCGCCGAGCACGGCGCGCTCATGATCCTCGATGAGGTCCTCACTGGCTTCCGCGTGGGCCCGGCCGGCTGGTGGGGCCTGGAGGCCCTCGATGGCTGGACCTCGGACCTGCCGGTCTTCGCCACCGCCGGCGCCGCTGCTTCTGAGCGCGCCGACGTCGCAGCCCCCTCCTGGCCGGGCGCCGAATGGCGCGAGCGCGCCACCTGGGTGCCGGACCTGGTGACCTTCGGGAAGGTCGTGGGCGGCGGGATGCCGCTGGCCGCCGTCGGCGGGCGCACGGAGGTCATGGACCTGCTGGCGCCGGACGGCCCCGTCTACCAGGCGGGCACGCTCTCGGGGAACCCGCTGGCCACGGCGGCCGGCCTGGCCACGCTCCAGCTGGCCGACGACGCCGTCTACGCCTCGGTGGCCGAGCATGCCCGGACCATCGGCGAGGTGGTCTCGGCGGCCCTGAACGAGCAGGGCGTGCCCCACCGCGTGCAGCGGGCGGGCTCGCTGTTCTCCCTTCATGTTCGGGCAGCGGGCCGCCGAGCAGGGCGTGAGCGACTACGAGGCCGCTCGCGCCCAGGAGACCTGGCGCTACGGGCCCTTCTTCCACGCCTTCCTCGAGGCGGGGGTGGGCCTGCCGCCGTCGGTCTTCGAGGCCTGGTTCGTCTCGGCCGCGCACGGCGAGGCGGAGCTGGAGGCGATCGCGTCCGCGGCCCCGGCGGCCGCCCGCGCCGCCGCCCAGGCCCAGGCGAGCTGACCGCCCTCCGTGGATCTGGTCCGACGTCGGAGCCCAGAACTGCCCACACTGCACGAGGTTGGGGACCTACTGGCCAGGGGTTGTGCGTACTGCACGAACCCCCGCACCGCGTGGAGTACACCCACCTGTCGGCCAGTGGAGCCCGACCCTCGTGCAGTGCGCCGCCTCAGGCGCACTGCGGACGGCGGGGCACGGCGGACCCCAGTCCCCTACGGCCGCCAGGGCGGCGGGGCGAGGGCGGCCTCGTAGGCGGCGACATCGACGTCGGCGTTGAGGCTGATGACGATGCGCATCCGGGAGTCGGGGTGGGCCGCCAGCCAGCGGCCGATCGTCTCCAGGGTCACCAGCGCGGCCTGCCGCTTGGGGTAGCCGAAGACGCCCGTGGACAGCGAGCACAGGCCGACGCTGCCCAGCCCCGCGGCGTGCGCGACGTTGAGGACGCTCGTGTAGCACGAGGACAGCAGGCGCCGGTCATGCAGGGTCGGTTTGCGCCCGTCCTCGATGACGGGCCCCACCGAGTGGATGACGTGCTGGGCCGGCAGGTGGTAGCCGCCGGTGAAGACGGCTCGGCCGGCGGGCTCCCCGCCCTGGCGGCGGGTGGGGTCGAAGGTCTCTGCCCAGGTCATGTAGCGGGCGCACTCGGCGCGCAGGGCCGGCCCGGCGACGGCGTGGATGATGTTGTCGATGCAGCGGTGCCCTGGGGGCGAAGCAGCCGAGCATCCCGGAGTTCGCGGCGTTGAGGACGGCGCCGGCGCGCAGCCGTGAGGTCGCCGCGCCAGAAGGCCACGTTGCGGCCCAGCAGGCCGGGCACGTGGTCGGTGATGGCCAGGGGCGGGATCTCGGTGGCGTCGACCATGCCGCGCTCGGCGGCCCTCGGCCTCAGGAGGGTGTCGAGGTCGGCGGCAATGTCCTCGGGCAGGGGGCCGGGGGCGGGCGAGTGAGGAAGTCGAGCATGGTGCGCAGCTCGTCGGGGTCGGTGGGGACCGTCGAGTCGATCCAGTCCGTGGCCCCCTCGGGGTCGGAGCGCAGGAAGGCATAGACGAGGTGGCGCACCAACGCGTCGCGGCCCGAGGCACCGACGGGGACCGCCCATCGGGCTCTGACAGCGTGGCTGACGTGGGACTCCAACTTCACGCGGGCCATCATAGGATATCAAAACGTAATGTTCTGCCCTTGGGCGGGCGAGCCGGGTAACAGACGACGACGTCGCCCGGAAACGGCAGGTTCCCGGGCGACGTCGGACGGCTGCAGGGGCCGGCAGGCGGCCCCGCGGTGGGTGGCGGATCAGGCCTGTGCGCCGGAGGCGGCCTCCTCCTCGGCGATCTTGGCCTTGAGCTCGTCCATGTCGAGGTCGCGCACCTGCGTGATGAGGGAGTCCAGCGCGGGGGCGGGCAGGGCGCCGGCCTCACGGTAGACCAGAACATTGTCACGGAAGACCATGAGCGTGGGGATCGAGGAGATGCCCAGGGCCCCGGCGAGGTCCTGCTCGGCCTCGGTGTCGACCTTGGCGAAGGTAATGTCCGGGTTGGCCTCGGAGGCCTTCTCGTAGATGGGGGCGAAGCGCATGCACGGGCCGCACCAGGAGGCCCAGAAGTCGACGATGGTGATGCCCTCGCCGTGGATGGTGTCCTTGAACTCGGGGCCGGTGATGTTCTTGGTGGCCATGAGTGTTCCTTTCAAGACTGTGGAGACAGATGGGTTCCACTGCGGCCAACACAGCCCGGGCCCAACCTATTCCTGAGGCCGGCAATCCTTGTGACGGGGCGCCCGGCCTCGCAGCTGCCTGCACCACCTCCCACCTACCAGCACCACCCACCCCGTCACCTCCGGCCGATGCAGCACCCCTTCTGCCGATGCCAATCGACCTCCTACCTCCTGCGGCCGGGGACATTCCACGCGGCCGGGTGCGCGCCACTCCGGGCGGGGACAAGCTGCGCGTCCGGGGACAGGATTTCGGTCCCCGACGGCGTCGAACGCCCCCGACCGCACAGAAATGTCCCCGACGACGTCCAATGCCACCCCGGGTGAACAGTCCCCATGGGCGGCAGGCACCCACCACCCTCAGACTTGACTCGCCAGCCACAACCGACCCACCGACAGTTTTCAGGAGGGCACCCATGGCGATCTACCTCCGCACCTGCCCCACTACGAAGACCAGGGTGCTCGGGCGCCTGGGCGCCCTGGCCGCCGCCGGCATCGCGCTCCTCTACCCGCTGATCCTGCTCATAACCGCCTTCGCCCTGGGCTCTCTGGACGAGGCCGTCGCCTACCCGGAGGACAACGAATCGGTAGCCAATGCCGCAACTGCGGTAGGCGCGACACCACTCATTTTCAGCTTCGTACTGACCTCCGCCATCTTTGGAGCGACCTCCTGCTTCACAGGTACCGACCGGTGGCTCGCCAAGGATGCGATGGTCACCCATTGCGATATCGCATCGGCACGGTTCCTTCATATCGCCCGGGACCCCAACAGCCGCGCCGTGGGCATGCTGTGGGCGATGCTCGCGGGCATGCTGGTGACGGCCTCCCCCTTCACCATGATGTCTATCCCGCGCTCCCTGATCTACAGCGATTCCACTCAAGATCTGGCCGTGGGGGCCACCTGGATTCTCGGACTGGCCCACATCGGGTTGTTCATGGCACTGAAACGCGCTGCCGCACACCGGCGGGCAAGCGCGGTACGCCTGAGAACGTACGGCATGGCGGTCGCGGACCCGAAGTCCTTCTCCCTTCCCCTGCCTTCCAGCCGTGACGAGCTCGGGGTCCAGGAGGCTCCCGCCCGCCGGGGGCGCGTGAAGGTCCAAGCCGTCTACACCCCCACCACTGGCGACGCCGAGCCGACCAAGCCAGTTCTCATCCCACGGCTCAGTCTGACAGTGAGACCCTCACGGCTCGACGACGCCCGCTCCCGGGTCGAGGCCCGGCTCGACGAGGTCTGGCGGGCCGCACAGCTGATACGAGCCTCAGTCGAGCAGGAAGAGACGGCCGACGCCCCGACATCGGAGGCTGAGACGAATCCGGCTCACCAGTCATCACCCACACCACGGCACCACGATGCAGCCCCTGAGCACATCCAGTCCCAGGCAGAGAACCCCCTCCCTTGAGTGGCGCATCCATCGCTTGATCCCACCATCGACGCCCGACACAGACACTGACCACGACCAGCCCCGACAGACAACACCCCTCCCACGAATGGCGCCTCCACCACCTCACCCAGCCCTGCACAGTGCGGCCGGGGACATTCCACGCGGCCGGGTGCACGCCGCTCCGGAGGGGGACACCCCACGCGTCCGGGGACAGGATTTCGGTCCCCGACGGCGTCGAACGCCCCCGACCACAACGAAACGTCCCCGACGGCGTCGAAGGCCCCCACCCACAACGGAACCCCACGGCGGCAGTCACCGGCGCACAGCCTCACATATGCCCGTTTCCAGACACACACCCACCCGCGATACCCAACAATCCGACATTGTGTGCAATCCACCCTCTTTAGATGTCACACAACTACCCCTAAACTGACATCATGGACGTGAGTATGTTCGTTGACGACACCATGGGGGAACTGGTCGACATCACCGGCTCCGACCCGGTGACCGGCAGCTGGCAGCACAAGGCCTTCATCCCCACCCCACTCGGCTCCGATGAGCCATCCATCAGCGGAGGCACCTACCGGATGGTGGCAGCAGCCGGGCGCGCACTGGCCGCCCTCGACGCCACGGCTCAGCAGCTGCCGAACCCTACCTGCTGCGAACTCCCTCTCTACGGCGCGAGGCTCAGTCGACGTCGGCCCTGGAGGGCACATACGCCCCCCTTCGCGAGGTGCTCACCGCCGACGACGACGCCCCCGCGACCGCCGAGATGACAGAGATCCTCAACTACGTCCGCATGGCCAACAGCGGTTTCCTGTGGGCGCAGGAGGGGCGTCCTATCACCCTGTCACTCATCGAGGACCTTCAAGGCGAGCTCATGCGAGGCACTCCCCTTGAGTCCGCTTCAGGTCGCCTGCGCAACAGCCAGGTCATGATCGGTCGCCGCCCCGGTGCGCACAGCACGACCCCCGTCCATGCGTCCCGGTTCGTGCCCGTACCGCCCGGAGATCCTCTTCGCGCCGGCATGCGAGCTCTCGTCGACTGGCTGCATCAGGACCACGCGGGAGACATCGACCCGATCATCGCCGCGGGCATGGCCCACTACCAGTTCGAAACGCTTCACCCCTTCCGGGACGGCAACGGTCGCCTGGGGCGGTTCCTCATCGTGCTCACCCTCCTGAACTCGGGTGTTCTCAGCGAACCCACGCTGACGGTCTCGCCGTGGTTCGAGGAGCGTCGCGCCGAGTACTACGACGCGTTGCTGCGAGTCAGCACCCACGGCGACTGGGACACTTTCCTGGCCTTCTTCTCCCAGGGGCTGGCCGCGGCGGCCACCAGCACGCGCCACCAGATGCTCGCTCTGGCCGCTGCGCACCAGAGCCTCAAGGAGACGGTGCGCGCCTCCCAGCCTGCGGTCCGCGCACGCTCTTGACCTCGTCGACTTCGCGGTCGCGAATCCGAGCTTCACGGTGCGCAAGGTCGAGGCGGCCCTCGGCATCTCGTACGGGCGAGCCAACGGCCTGGTTGCCCAGCTGACCGACATCGGGGTGCTCGACGTCGTCGAGACCGGCTCGCAGCCTCGCCGCTTCGCCGCCCCTGCTGTCCTGAAGGTCCTGCTCACCTGAACCCGCCAGCCCCGCCTCTCGCGGCCGGGTACACACCGCTCCGGAGGGGGACACCCTGCGCGTCCGGGGACAGGATTCTGGTCCCCGACGGCGTCGAACGCCCCCGACCGCACAGAAATGTCCCCCGACGGCGTCGAATGCCACCCGAGGTGAACGGTCCCCATGGGCGGCAGGCACCCACCACCCCCAGACTTGACTCGCCAGCCACAACCGACCCACCGACAGTTTTCAGGAGGGCACCCCATGGCGATCTACATCCGCACCTGCCCCACCACGAAGACCAGGATGCTCGGCTACCTGGGCGCCCTGGCCGCCGCCGGCATCGCGCTCCTCTACCCGTTGATCCTGCTCATGACCGCCTTGCTCTGGGCGCCCTGGACGAGGCCGTCGACTACCCGGAGGGCAACGAATCGATAGCCAATGCCGCGACTGCGGTAGGCGCGACACCACTCATTTTCAGCTTCGTGCTGACCTCCGTCATCTTTGGAGCAACCTCCTGCTTCACGGGCACGGACCAGTGGCTCACCAAGAACTCAACCGTGACCCATCGCGATATCGCGTCGGCACGGTTCCTTCATGTCGCCCAGAACCCCAACAGCCGCGCCGTGGGGATGCTGTGGGCGATGCTCGCGAGCATGTTGGTGACGGCCTTCCCCTTCACCATGATGTCTATCCCGCACTCCCTGATCTACAGCGATTCCACTCAAGATCTGGTCGTGTGGGGGCCACATGGATTCTCGGCCTGGCCCACATCGGTCTGTTCGTGGCACTGAAACGCGCTGCCGTACGCCGGCGGGCAAGCGCGGTACGCCTGAGAACGTACGGCATGGCGGTTGCAGACCCGAAGTCCTTCAGCCTCCCCCTGCCTTTCGGGCGCAACGATCTCAGGATCCAGGAGGTTCCGGCGCGCTGGGGTCGCGTGAAAGTGCAGGCCATCTACGCTCCACCCACCGGAGGTGCCGAACCGGGCAGGCCAGTTCTCCTCTCACGACTCGCCCTGATAGTAAGACCCTCACGGCTCGACGACGCCCGCTCCCAGGTCGAGGCCCGGCTCGACGAGGTCTGGCGGGCCGCCCAGCTGGTACGCACCCCACCCGAGCAGGAAGAGACGGCCGACGCCCCGACATCGGAGGCTGAGACGAATCCGGCTCACCAGCCACCACATCAGGACGCGGACCCCGGTCACGACCAGCGTCAGGCAGAGACTCCTCTCCCATGAGTGACGCAGCCACCGCTTGACCCCACCGGTCCCCGACGGCGTTGACTGTCCCCACCGGTGAGGCCTACACAGTTTTAACCGAGGCGCCGTCTACCATCGAGACATGCCGACTGACATCAGCCCGGGCACTCGGCTGCGGGCGTGGGAGCGGGCCGCGGAGTGGCCTCTGGCCGGCGCCGCCGTCGTCTTCCTGGGCGCCTATGCCTGGGAGGTACTCACCAACGCGCAAGGCGCAGCCAAGGAGACGGCCGAGCTCGTGATCGGCGCCGTGTGGGCGCTGTTCGGCCTCGACTATCTTGTCCGCCTGGTCCTGGCGCCGAGCCGGGGCCGCTGGTTCCTCCGCCACCTGCCCGACCTGGCGATCATTGTCCTGTCGATCCTGCGGCCGCTCAGGCTCCTGCGCCTGGTGACGCTCGTGAGCATCATGCAGCGCAGCGCCGGCACCGCGCTGCGGGGGCGCATCACCCTGTATACGGCCGGCAGCGCCGCCCTGCTCATCTTCACCTCGGCACTGGCCGTGCTGGATGCGGAGCGTCATGAGCCGGGCTCCTCGATCCAGTCCTTCGGCCAGGCCCTGTGGTGGGCGCTGACGACGATCACCACCGTCGGCTACGGCGACACCTTCCCGCTCTCCACGCAGGGGCGCTTCATCGCGGCGCTGCTCATGATCGGCGGGGTGGCGCTCGCCGGCGTCGGCACGGCGACCCTGGCCTCGTGGATCGTCTCACTGGTCGAGGAGGAGAACGCCGAGCAGGAGGCCGCGACGCGGGCGCAGGTGGCAGCCCTGCAGCAGCAGGTCAGCGAGCTGAGCGAGCGCATCGACCGTCTTCTGGAGGCACCCGACTCTGGCAGGTGAGAGCACGCTCCGCCTCTCGGACCGTCACCGTCCACCACACAATAATCGAGCCGGGCAGACCAGTCCTCCTCCCGCGGCTCAGCCCTACGACGGCGCTGCCCCACGCTCCAGAGGCACCTGCCCCTCTCCCCTCGTGCGCCAACACGGCCAGCCGTCCTGACATCACCACATACCGCTATTCGGCGGATCCCAACCGCCGACACGGATGATTTTCTTCACTACACTTCCCGACGACGCACCACCCAGATCGAGCCACTGTGCCACCGCACCCCGGCAACACGCCCGGCACCTCCCAACCCTTGAGAAGAACAGCATCGCGACATGAACGAGGACAAGCCGTTTCAGCCGCTGCGCATACCGGCGGCCGTCATCATCAGCGCCTTCACCGTCATTGCACTCACAGAGATATACGGGCTCGACACCGAATCCACGTCATTCGACTTGCCCACAACCATTGTCATCCTCATTTTCTGGATGATCTCTACAGGGGTGGCCACATGGAATTCCCCGCAAGCACAAGGGGCAGCAAGCGCAGTATTCACTATCACCGCCCTCATTGGCGAAATGATACCAACAAGCAGTGAGTACGATCAAGGCGACCTTTCAAGAATCTCTCCCACCTTGTGGATACTGTCTGGCATCATGTGCGGATCCGCCGTAGCAACATGCACCGCCATCAACCGCATGAGCAAGCATCGCTCGTCTCTCGACATCAAGGGCCTGATTCTTGATAAGATTGCGGTAGTGACACTTGTCAGTATCCTAGCGTCCGCACCTCTTGTCAGCGCATCATATCCACGCTTATGGGCCTCATCCGGAGATCTCGGAGCAGCTATCACTGCTTTCTTTTGCGGTTTTGCAATGACCTCGCTCGCTGGCATGGCGCCCTCCGTCTCGTTGATCTACCTGGCTATCACCATCGGCCGCTACTACACGTTCGACGACGCAGATGCGGCGAGGAGCTACCTGGTCGAGACTCTCCCCCTCCCTCTTCTCGCCATCTCCGCCACAGCCGGACTGCTCACCATGTACCACGACAAGCGGCCACGGTCGCCCACGTCGGGGAAAGCCTTAAAATCCAGCACCTCAGCACAGCAAAAGGACGCCCATGAGTGATGAGACCTCGTTCCAGCAACTACGCACGCCGGCGGCGGCTCTCGCCTCCATCACCATCGTCCTCAGCCTGCTGGAGGCCCGGGCTGCAGGCCTGCATGACACTGACACCATCTGGTTCATGCTAGCCCTCATCGCCGTCACGGCCACGCTTCTCGGACTTGTGTCACGGAGTTCGTGCCGCGCTCAAGGGTTATCGGGCACCGTCTTCGCCGTCATCGCAACCACGGCAGTGGACCTGCCGGCGACCGTCGAGGAGCACATCGACATTCACCTCTCCCAAGTCGCACCCACACTGTGGGCATTGTCCGGCATCATGTTCGGCACCGCTGTTGCCACATGCCTGACTCAAGGCGGCTGGCACCGGCGCCTCATTCAACGCGAGGCACCCACAACTTCCCTGGCCACCATGTCCGTCCTCGGCTTCCTGCTCGGGATCGTGTTCTCCTTGCCGCTCGTGTCACGTCCCGAGGTATTCACTTCCCTGCACACGGGAATCCTGCTCGACGCGGCTGTTTACTTCCTCTGCGGCGCCGTCATCACCCTGCTCACCGCGGTGTCCCCGATCGTTCCCCTCACCTGCCTCGTCTCTGTGCTCATCGGCTACGTCGTGACGGATGGCCTCGAGGACGCCGTACGCTACTCCGTCGCAGTCGTCCCCGTGCCGATCGTCGCCACCGCAGTCACGGTTCAGTTCTTCAACATCCACCGGCTCGCGGCGACGTCGTCGTCCACCACGCAGTAACCGAGCCGGGCACTTCTCGCGCGGCCCGACCGAAGAACGGTCGCCTCACGCGAAAGATGCCCGGCTCGGCGCGGAGGGCTACGCCGCACACAGATTCGCAAGCTCAGTCATTCATCGTCGGCACGCAGAAGCGGACCATAGTCGCGCCCGCCGTAGTAGACGCCGATAATCTCAATCATCTCATCGGTGACGGCGAAAGCGATGACAGCACGTCGGCGAAACCCGATGGTGCGCAGGCCGGGGCGGATGTCGTCGCGAGCGCGACCAACCATTGGGAAGTCGGCCAACGCATCGCACCGGTCCATCAGCGCGGTCACGTAGGCCTCGGCGCGATCAGGGAAGCCCGACTCGTGTGCGATCCAGTCGTAGAGATCGGTCAGATCACGCTGCGCCTGCGGAGAGTATCCCACACGCCGGGTCACAGATCGCCCTCACGCCTCAGAGGTCCGGCGGGAGTGATGGGCCGCGATGTGGGCACGCACCTGCGAGGCATTCAGGGCCAACGAGGGATCAGCCCTCAGCTCGTCATACGCCGGCGCCACATCGCCGCGCAGCCAGGCATCAACGGCCTCCTCACGGGCGAACAGCTCCCGGAGTCCATCAGTGACTGCCTCACTGCGGTCGGTGTAAGCACCCGATGCGACGCGCTGCTCCAACTCGTCCGCCAGATGAGTTGGCAGAGTGACACTCACTTGTCTGCTCACAGGACACCTCCTCTCCTCTGATGGACGGGACTCTACACCGGGCTCCTGGGAAGATCGGCGGCCGCACTGACCGCGCAGGCACCGAGCCGGGCACGTCCCGCGCAGCCCGACCGTAGAACGGTCGCCTCACGCGAAAAGTGCCCGGCTCGGCGAAAGAGAGGACCCGGTCAGCCCCGCAGCTCGGCGGCCACCAGCTCGGCCAGCTCGACGGCGTTGAGGGCCGCGCCCTTGCGCAGGTTGTCCCCGACGGCGAAGAACTGCAGGCCGTGGCCCGGTGCGAAGGCCTGGTCGGCGCGCAGGCGCCCCACGAAGGTGCCGTCGCGGCCGGCGCCCTTGAGGGGGCTGGGTACGTCGTCGTAGGTGACGCCGGGCGCCGCCTCCAGCAGCTCGCGGGCACGCTCGACGCTGATCTCGCGCTCGAACTCGGCGTTGATGCTGAGCCCGTGGCCGGAGAACACCGGGATGCGCACGCAGGTGCCGGAGACCAGCAGGTCCGGGATCCCCAGGATCTTGCGGGACTCGTTGCGCAGCTTCTGCTCCTCGTCGGTCTCACCGGAGCCGTCACCGGCGTCGCCGCCGGCCCAGGCCACGGCGTTGAAGGCGATGGTGTCGACGTAGACCTCCGGCGCGGGGAACTCGACGGCCCGCCCGTCCAGGGCCAGGCCCTCCATGTCCTCGTTCACGACGGCGCGCACCTGCCCGGCCAGCTCGGCCACCCCGGCCCGCCCCGAGCCGGAGACAGCCTGGTAGGTGGAGACGATGAGGCGGATGAGCCCGGCCTCCTCGTGCAGCACCTTGAGGGCCGGCATGGCCGCCATGGTGGTGCAGTTGGGGCTGGCGATGATGCCCTTGGGGCGCTCGCGCAGCGCGTGCGGGTTGACCTCGCTGACCACGAGCGGCACCTCGGGGTCCTTGCGCCAGGCCGAGGAGTTGTCGACGACGACGGCCCCCGCCTCGGCGAAACGCGGGGCGTGCTCGCGCGAGGCCGCGCCCCCGGCGGAGAAGATGGCGACGTCGATGCCGCTCAGGTCCGCGGTCGCGACGTCCTCGACCTCGACCTGGGCGCCGCGGAAGTCCACGACGGTCCCGGCGCTGCGGGCCGAGGAGAAGAAGCGCACCGAGCGGGCGGGGAAGTCGCGCTCGGCCAGCATGGCGCGCATGACGCGGCCGACCTGGCCGGTGGCCCCCACGACGGCGACGCAGACGCCGTCGGCCACTCCGGTGTAGGTGTTCACGGGATTGCTCATCGTCCGGTCCCTCCGTAGACGACCGCCTCGGCGGCCTGGGCGTCGAGGCCGAAGGCGGAGTGGACGGCGCGCACGGCCTCGTCGAGTACGGCGTCGTCGACCACCACCGAGATGCGGATCTCGGAGGTGGAGATCATGTGGATGTTGACCCCGGCCTCGCTCAGCGAGCCGAACAGGCGCGCGGAGACCCCCGGGTTGGAGCGCATGCCGGCCCCCACCAGGGACAGGATGCCGATGTCGGGGTTGAAGTGCAGGCTTCGGAAGCCCAGCTCCTCGCGGGCGGCCTCGAGGGCCTCGCGGGCGGCGGCGGAGTCGCCGTCGGGGCAGGTGAAGGAGATGTTGGTCAGGCCCGTCCCCTCGGCGGAGACGTCCTGGACGATCATGTCGATGTTGGCGTCGGTGCCGGCCACGATCGCGAAGATGCGGGCGGCGGCGCCGGGGACGTCGGGCACGCCCACGAGCGTGATCTTGTCCTGGCTGCGGTCGTGGGCGATTCCGGAGATGACGGGGGCTTCCACGTGGTCCTCCTTGGCGGTCGGGCGGGGGCGGGCCTGAGCCCGCGCGGCGATGGCATTGCGGTGCGCGGTGTCGACGACGGAGGCCGAGGGCCCCTCGTCGAGCCCGGCGGGGTCTGAGGGCGAGGCCGGGGCTGTCGGAGCGGCTCCCTGGGCCTCATCGGCGGACTGCGGGGCGGCCGGGCTCGCGGCGCTGGACGCACTGTCGGTGTCGGCGGCGACGACGTCGTCGAGCTGGGCGGCCACGACCGAGGGCACGAAGGCGCCCTCGCGGCGGCCGTCGTAGATCCAGGTCCCGGTCTTGTCGGAGAAGGAGGAGCGCACGTGCAGCGGCACCCCGAAGCGGCGGGCGTACTCCACGGCGCGCAGGTGGAGGATCTTGGCGCCGTGGGCGGCCAGCTCCAGGGTCTCCTCGCTGGAGAGGGACTCGATGCGCTTGGCGGTGGGGACGATGCGGGGTCGGCGGTGAACAGGCCGTCGACGTCGGTGTAGATCTCGCAGACGTCGGCGTTGAGGGCGGCGGCCAGGGCGACCGCGGTCGTGTCGGAGCCGCCGCGGCCCAGGGTGGTGGTGTCCTCGACCTCGTTGATGCCCTGGAAGCCGGCGACGATGGCGACCGAGCCGGTCTGGATGGAGCGGGCCACGCGCTCGGGCAGCACGCCGACGATGGAGGCCCTGCCGTACTTGGAGTCGGTGAGGACCCCGGCCTGGGCGCCGGTGTAGGCGCGCGCCGGGACGCCGAGCTCGGAGACGGCCATGGCGAGCAGGGCCACGGAGATGCGCTCACCGGCGGACAGCAGGATGTCCATCTCGCGGGCGGGGGCGTCGGTGGTCAGGGCGGCGGCCTGGTCGAGGAGCTCGTCGGTGGTGTCCCCCATCGCGGAGACGACGACGACAACCGTGTTACCGGCCTGGCGGGTGGCGACGATGCGCCGGGCGACGCGCCGCATCGCGTCGACGTCGCTGACGGACGAGCCGCCGTACTTCTGGACGACCAGTGCCATAAGGCGCTCCTCGGGTCCTGGAATCAGTGCGTGTCTAGCATCAGGTGCTCCGCGCCGGTGCGGGCGTCCTGGCAGGGGCTTCCGGGGTGGAGCCGTCGCCGTGCGGCGCCCACGACGACGTGGCTGGGGCAAGCATACGGCGTGCCGTGTTGCCGACACATCACGTGGCCCCCAGCTACCTCCCCACCCACTCTCGCGGCCCCGCAGCGCTCGCCCCGCACGCCCTGCGACCACACTTCGACCGAATCTTCAGAATCGACCCGGAGCCGCGTCGTTTCTGAAGTTTTGGTCGAAGTGTGCCGGACCTGGCCCTCCCACCCTGACCGGGGCGGTCAGTCCTCGACGCGGCGTCGGCCCTCGAAGGCCCGCCCGAGGGTGACCTCGTCGGCGTACTCCAGGTCGGCGCCCACGGGCAGGCCGGAGGCGAGCCGGGAGACGGGCACGGCCATGGTGCGCAGCATGCGGGTGAGGTAGGCGGCGGTCGCCTCTCCGACGACGTCGGGGTCGGTGGCCAGGATGACCTCCTCGACCTCGCCGTCCCCCAGACGGCTGAAGAGCTCGCGCACGCGCAGGTCGTCGGGGCCGACGCCGTTGATGGGGTCGATGGCGCCACCGAGCACGTGGTAGAGCCCCCGGTACTCGCGGGTGCGCTCGATGGCGACAACGTCCTTGGGCTCCTCGACGACGCAGATGACGCGCTGGTCGCGGCGGGGGTCGCGGCAGATGGCGCACTGGGGGGCCTCGGCGATGTTGCCGCAGGTCTCACAGAAGCGGACCTTGGCCTTGACGGCGCGCAGGGCCTCGATGAGGCGCTCGACGGCGGCCGCGTCGGCGGCCAGGACGTGGAAGGCCATGCGCTGGGCGGACTTGGGGCCGATACCGGGCAGCTCGCCGAACTCATCGATGAGGTCCTGGACGGCGCCTTCGTAGACGGCGGGCATGTCAACGTCCTTCCTGGGTCACGGTGACCTCTTCGATGACCTGGGCGCCAAGGATCCGTTTGACGACCTCGAGCCCGACGACGCCGGCGTCCTCGGCGTCGGGGTCGTCCTCGCTGGGGGTGTCGTCGGCCAGGGAGTCGGTGTCGGCCTCCTGGGCGGCGGCGCGGGCGGCGGCCATGGCGGCGGCCAGGCGCGAGCCGGCGATGCCCGACGGCGCCCAGGTGGACTCGTCCTCGGGTCGGGCGCTCGAGGCGCTGGGCTCCTCGGGGGCGGGCCCGGGCTGAAGGGGCTCGACGTCGTCCCTCCCAGGTGACGGGGGCCAGGCCGGGGATCCTGCGGTGGTCTCCGGGGAGCCGGTGGCGCGTGGTGCGCTGCCGGCCCCGGGCGCCTGTGGGGACGGGGAGGAGGGAGCCTGCTGGAAGGACTGGGGGGCCGCCGGAGCGGACGCGGCCCCGCCGGGAATCTCCGGCAGGGCGCGCAGACGGTGGACGGTGGCCAGGGGCGCCTCGTCGGGCGCCTGCGCGGCGGGGGCGGAGCGGGACTGGGCAGGGTGAGGCGGAGGCAGCTGGGGCCGAGGTGGGGGCCGGAGCGGACTGGGGGTCGGTGGGCGCGGGGGCCCGGGCACTCCTGAGCCTGCGCCTGAGGAGGGGGCGGAGGTGGGTGCCGACTGGGTGGGCACAGTTCCGCCGCCGGGGACGGCGACCGGGCCCCAGCCGTCGTCCAGGTCGGCACCGCCCGCGGTGGGGGCGGGCGCAGAGGCCGATGCCGGGGCCGAGCCCCCGCCGGGGATCGCGACGGGCCCCCAACCGTCGTCGGGATCGGAGGGGTTCGCGGAAGCGGGGGATGCCGGCGGCGCCATGGGAGCAGCGGTGGGCGCCGGGGACGTGGAAGCGGCAGAGGCGGCCGGGGAGACCGCCTGGAACTCGGTGGGGGCGGCGGGATCGACGCCGACCTGAGCCGGCTGCGGCTCGGGCAAGGTCGCGGCCTCCTGGGCGACGGCGGCCGGGGCTGGAGCGGCGGAATGCCCAGCAGAGCCGCTGGGCTCATCGACACTGAGAGTCCCACTGACGTAGCCGGAGTCCTCGGCGTAGGGATCGGCGCCCCAGTCGTCCTCGGGCGGGGGTTCGGGGATCGGGGAGCCGTCGTCCCAGGTGGTGGAGACGGGACGGTGCGCGCCGGGGCGGTCGGCCGGCTCGACGTCGGTGGGCCGTGCCGACGCAGCAGCGGGCGACTGCGCGGCCGGGCCCTGGGCGGGTCGGCCGGCGTCGTGGGCAGCGCCGGTGGGGTCGTGGGGGCAAGCGCCTGGGGGTCGGGAGCGGATGCGGCGACCGGCTCACCGGTGGAGCTGCGCGGCACCGCACCCTGCCGCGCCGGAGCTGTCAGCGCCGCTGCCGACGACCGGAGCCGCCACGTCGGCTTCGGCCGGGCCTGGCCGCCGGAATGCGTCCCGGCGCCGTTGACGTCCTGCTCTCCGATGCTGGCGGCCGAGCCCGCCGAGTCGAAAGCGCCGGCCTGTGGTCCCGGTCCGCTCGGACCTGCGTCGGGGGCGCCGCCGTAGGAGCCCTGCGGCCCGCCGTGACCGGCACCGTGGCCGACGGCGGAGCTGACGCTGGGGCCGGGGTTGTGCGCCGCCTCCGCTCCGGAGGGGGCAGCGCCGAGGCCACCCATGCCTTGCGGTCCACGCGGGCCGCCTGAGCCGCCCGGGCCGCCGGGGCCTCCGAACTGCCCGGCCCGTCGTCGCCGGCGACGATGGCATGCACCTCGAGGCGCAGGCCGAGGGCCTGGTGGAGGGCCGCGGAGAAGATGGGGCCGTGTCCGCCGTTCTCGAAGGCGCCCACGAGGCCGGGGGCGGCGAACAGGAGCGTGAAGACGCCCCCGGAGACGGTGCCCGGTCGGGAGTTGGGGCCGACCAGCGCCCAGGTGGCGCGCCGCGAGCGCTTGGCCGCCTCGAGGACTTCCTCCCAGCGGGTGCGGATCATCTCCGCGTCAGCCGCCTCGCCCCCGCCCGAGCCGCCAGCAGCGGCGCCTGGCTGGGCAACGGGCGCTGAGGCCGCAGCAGGGGCTGCCCCCCAACCGGCACTCCCCTGGGCGGCGGGTGCGCTCGGGGCGGCCGGGGCGCTGGCCGGCTCAGCTGCGCGCGAGGACTGCTCGGCCGGTCGTGAGGCCGCCGCGGCCGAGGGTGCGGAAGGCCCCGGCGAGGCAGAGGCGCCATCATTCGGGCCGTCCCAGCTGACGGTGGGGCCGGCCTGTGAGGCCGGTGCGGTCGACGTCGGACCCGCGGCGGGCGCTGAGGGCGCGGCAGGGGCCTCCCCCCCCAGCCGGCGTCGGACTGAGGCGCCTGAGGGGCGGTGGGCACCGCGCTCCCGGCTCCCTCCGGTCCTCCGACGTTCTCGGGCCGCTGCCCTCCGCGCCGTCCGGCGGCCTCTGCGGAGGCCTGTCGGGCGATCTGGGCGGCCATCTCGCGGCCCGATCCGGCAGGCACTGCGCCGGCAGTGCTGCCGGCCGCTCCCGTGCCCGCGCCGGCGCCCGCACCACCGGGGGCGGGCGAGGCCATCGGTCCGGCGCTCCCAGCAGGCCCATCCGCACCCCCGGCCGCAACACCACCACCTCTGGCAGCACCTCCGGCGGGGATGAGCAGGCGGGCCACGAGCAGCTCGAGCTGGAGGCGCGGGGAGGTGGCGCCAACCATGGCGGTCAGGGCCTGGGCGGTGGTGTCGGCGGCCCGCGAGAGAACGGCGGCCCCCATGGTGCGGGCCTGCAGGTCCATGCGCTCGAGCTCATCGACCGGCAGGGAGCCCAGCGCCGCGCCGGCCTCGGAACCGGCCAGGGCGATGACGAGCAGGTCGCGCAGGCGGGCCAGCAGATCCTCCACGAAGCGGCGCGGGTCGTGCCCGGAGGAGACGACCCGGTCCACCACCCGGAAGACGCCGGCGCCGTCGCCCGCCGCGATGGCGTCAACGCACTGGTCGAGCATGGTGGTGTCGGTGTAGCCCAGCAGGGCGACGGCCCGCTGGTAGTCGACGCCGCCGTCATGCGCCCCACCGATGAGCTGGTCCATGACCGAGAGAGTGTCGCGCACCGAGCCGCCGCCGGCGCGCACCACGAGGGGGGAAGACGCCGGGGCCGATCTCGACGCCCTCGGCCTGGCACAGGTGGGCGAGGTAGCCCTCGAGGACGTCGGGCGGGACGAGACGGAAGGGGTAGTGGTGGGTGCGCGAGCGGATGGTGCCGATGACCTTCTCCGGCTCGGTGGTGGCGAAGATGAACTTCACGTGCGCCGGCGGCTCCTCGACGAGCTTGAGCAGCGCGTTGAAGCCCTGCGCGGTGACCATGTGGGCCTCGTCGAGGATGAAGATCTTGTAGCGGTCGCGGGCCGGGGCGAAGGCGGCGCGCTCGCGCAGGTCGCGGGCGTCGTCGACGCCGTTGTGGCTGGCGGCGTCGATCTCGACGACGTCGAGGCTGCCGGGAGCCGCCGGTGGCCAGGTCCCGGCAGGAGGGGCAGGTGCCGCAGGGCGTGTCGGTGGGGGCCTGGGCGCAGTTGAGGCAGCGGGCCAGGATGCGCGCCGACGTCGTCTTGCCGCAGCCGCGCGGGCCGGAGAAGAGGTAGGCGTGGGTGACGCGGTCGGCCCGCAGCGCCGCCATGAGCGGAGCGGTGACGTGGTCCTGCCCGATGACCTCCTGGAAGGTGTCGGGGCGGTAGCGGCGGTACAGAGCGGTGGTCACGGCCCGAGCCTAATCGGCCGGGCCGACACCGTGCGAGGGACCGGGCGGGTCGGGTTCCGTCTGGCACGATGGGCGGGCCGGCGCGTCGCCGCCTGGAGGAACGGAGGAACCATGACCGTCACCGAGGCTCTTGTCTCCCGCAACGCCGCCTACTCCACCGAGGTCCTCGCCCGCGGCGGCCTGGCGGCCAAGGGCACGCAGAAGGTCGCGGTCGTGGCCTGCATGGACTCGCGCGTGGACGTCTTCGCGGCGCTGGGACTCGCCCCGGGCGAGGCGCACGTCATCCGCAACGCCGGCGGCCTGGTCACCGAGGACACGATCCGCTCTCTGTCGATCAGCCAGCACCTGTTGGGCACCGAGGAGATCCTCGTCATCCACCACACCGGCTGCGGCATGCTCTCCTTCACCGACGAGGAGCTGTGCTCCGCCCTGGAGGCTCAGACCGGCGCGAGGCCGACCTGGGCGCCGGGGGCCTTCACCGACCTGGCCGACAGCGTGCGCCAGTCGATCGCCCGCATCACGGCCTCGCCCTTCATCCCCCGCACCGACGCCGTGCGTGGCTTCGTCCTGGACCTGGCCACCGGCCGCCTGGCGGAGGTCGACGCCGCCGCGGCGTGACCCTCCGCCGGCCGGGCACGTGAGGACCCCTCGCGCACCCGCCAGAGCCTGCTTACCCTTGCTACCTTCCGGTCCTGGGGGATTCACTGGATGACGCCGCACGAGGGGCCGAGCGAGAGCTCACCCGATCCGGCCCTCGGTTGCGAACCGTCCCGACCGGCTTTGCGTGACAGATCCCACCGCCCCGGGCTGGCCCCGGGATGGACGGTCCGATATATTCCTTTCTCGTTGCACGTGGCTGTCGCCGCGTGGAGCGCCTGGAGGATTCGCCTAGTGGTCTGCGGCGCACGCTTGGAAAGCGTGTTGGGTGCAAGCCCTCGGGGTTCGAATCCCCATCCTCCGCCACCACCCCGGATTCCTTGTGATTCCGGGGTTTTGTTGTGGCGCGAGGACGCAGCAAGCGGGTGACGCTGCTCGACGTCGCGAAGGAGGCGAACTGCTCGGTCTCGCTGGCCTCGATCGTCATGCGCGACGCCACCGGGGCGTCCGAGGAGACCCGGCGCCGGGTCAAGGCCGTCGCAACCCGCTTGGGTTATCGCCCCTGACCAGCGGGCCCTGAGCCCTGCGCTCGGCCCGATCGAGGGCTCATCGGGGTCACGTTCGGCGTCCACCAGCCCTTCCACGCGGAGATCGTCGACGGCCCTGTATGCGGCGGCGGAGTCCGGCGGGCATGAGCTGGTCCTCTCGGCCGTCGTCGGTGCCGTTGATGACCGCCGGGCCGCAGAGACGCTTCTGCGGGATCGTTGCGAGGCCCTCGTCATGATCGCGCCCTCCCTGGGTATGGGACGTCTGCGGGTGCTGGCGGATGAGGTCCCCATCGTCGCCGTCGCACGTCCGTTGTCCTGCCCGGGCGTCGACGTCATTCGTATTGATGACCAGGGCGGCATTGGCATGGCGGTCGACCATCTCGTCAGCCTCGGGCACCGAAGGATCGTGCATGTCGACGGCGGGAGCGCCCCGTCGAGCAGTGAACGACGGGCCGGCTACCTCGGGGCCATGGAGGCACACGGCCTGGGAGAGGAGACAGTCGTGGTGCCTGGGGGGCTCGAACAGGTCGACGGCGTCCGAGCGGCCAAGGCGATCCTGGCCGGCGGGACCTTGCCGACGGCGATCACGGCCTTCAACGACCGGCTCGCTTTCGGGATCATTCAGGGGCTCGTCATCGCGGGCATCAGTGTCCCTGAGCAGGTGAGCGTCGTCGGCTTCGACAATGCTCGCAGGTCGGACACCAGCCTCGTCCCGCTGACCACCATCGATCAGAATCCTTCTCTCATGGCTCAGCTGGCGCTGGAGCGCGCGGTGGGACGCGCCGCGGACCGTTACCTGCCCACGCAGCAGGTTCTCGTGCCACGACTGGTGGACAGAGCGTCGACCGGCCCCGCCTCTTAGGTCAACCACCAGCGCAAACGTAACCAAAAACAAACGTCACGACCAGACACCCCAGCCCACCGCAACCAGAGATAGGGATGAGAATAGGTCGCAAAGCATGCCTGCCTATCCCTGGGACTAGTTGCATCGCGACAGAGGCTATCAAGACTCGGCGCAGCACGGCGGCTGCAGCAGAGAACGACAACCGTCACTCAACCGTCGCCGATGACGAGAGGATGAAACCACCTTTGTCGTCACCGCACAGGCCACGCCACGACCATACCAGAACCAGCAGAGATCAACCAACAACTCACCGGGCCGATCATCCCCCAAGAATAGATCATGCTAGGGTCTATCCATGGTGATCATTCGAGTTCCACGCTGGGCTGCAACCAACAAAAAGTTTACAATCCCAGTCGATGTTGAGCACAACATGCCAGCAGCAGCTAAGGCCCACCCTACCGACCTGAATATCTCGGGATTCGAACTCATTTGGGCTGCCGTACGGTCGGGACGGCCAGCACAGTTCTTGAAAAACCCTCACAGCGCAAGCAATGCAGAGTTTGCACAATGGCGGGCAACCTCGTGCCTACGGCTCCTCGAACCCGACAAACCATATTTGCGTCGCCCTGAGATCTTCCATTCAGAGGTCGACCCATCAGAGAAGGGATATCTGAACTTTATGCTTGGAGGAACTCTAACGATGGCCTATCTCGCAAACAAATTGGGCATCCGTTGGCTAGCACACTATTCCCTGGTCGAGAAGTCTCCAAATTACCACATCATCAAAACCTCGCCAAGCAAAGTCGAACCTGACTACATAGGAATGGACAAAAACCAACAATTCTTCGCCGCTGAAGCCAAAGGACGCATGTCGCTTGACAAGCACACGAAACTCAACCTCCAGGCGAAGAGGCAGACAAAGACAGTCAAGTCGGTCAACGGCCAGGCAAGCCTGCACGGTTTTGGCATCGCAGCCATCTCAGGCGGCCAGAAAATTGAGCTCTACGCAACCGACCCGGAGGTCGAGATAAATCTTCCCACCCCCAGCGAATGGGTAAGGAGGTACTATGAGTACGTGCGGGCCGTATGCGGCCCCGAAGGAGGGGTCATAGAAGCCAGTCAGGGGCCAGAGAATGGAGATTGGGTACGTGTGAGCCTCGACTTACCCAGGACAGTCTCCCAGTGGGCCCTTGATGCCTTTAGTCCAGGATGGGGCAAGCCTCAACGACACGAATCCAGTTGGGACAGACTTGCCCAAAGCACACACGAACGCGCAAAGACGGAAGGCGGAGACGTCCTGCCGGATTTGACCATAGCGACTCCGCTCCAGCGTGACTGAAAACTAAAACCATTTACTACGGACTGGTGGTACTCAGATCACGTAACAGATCTTCGGAAATTTCGGAGCACCAAGCCGCAACACCACATTCGTCAGCCTCAGACATCGGCGAATCGAGAACATCAGCGGGAATCGCCCCCTCGTACAACGAACGACAAGATGACTGCCTCCAGGCGATAAAGGCCTACGCCTGCACGAGGAGGCGGGCATCAACACACCTGAGCAGGTGAGCGTCGTCGGCTTTCGAGGATGCTCGCAGGTCGGACACCGGCCCCGCCCACCCATGACCCGTTTCCCCGGGCCCACGCTCACCCGGCCTTCCTCCCCATCGACGCCGCCTCCCGCCCCTGCCACGATGGCCCCATGCGCACGAAAGCCTCACCCCTCATCGCCCTGCCGATCGCGCTCCTTCTCGCCGTGAGCCTCAGCGCCTGCGACGAGGAGGCGGCAAGCGCCCCCTCCACCTACCCTTCCTCCTCAGTCAAGGCCACTCCCACAGGCTCCCCTCAGGGCAAGGACGCCCGGGGCTCCGACGGCGATTCCTCGGCCACCCCTCGGGCCGACGCCTCCAGCGCCACAGCGAAAGGCGGGGCCACGACCGTGGACATCCAGGACCTCAAGACCGGCAACTGCATCTCCGAGATGGTCAACGGGACCGGGCACGGCGACACGCAGGCCACGGGCGCGACGCTCGTCGACTGCGCCACTCCCCATCAGTACGAGGTGACTGGAACAGGGCAGTCCACAGCCTCCACCTACGCTGAGGCGACGACCTCCGATGAGGTCACCACCGTCTGCGCCCCGGTGCTGGAGAGCTACGTCGGCTCCCCCTCCAAGGCCAAGAAGTACCAGGCGGCGGCCCTGACCCCCTCGCAGTCCTCCTGGGACCAGGGGGACCACTCGTTGACCTGCTTCGCCCAGAACCGGGATAACACACCATTGAATAATTCCATCAAGAACTCCTAGTCTGTCCCCATCGAGCAGGACAGCCGCGTACGGGCGTACCACCACTGGAGAAGGCCCACTTCTCCCTTCCAGCGCCTCGCGAATACCGTCCTGCCTCCCACTCCGGCCGGGTGGCGACTCTCCGTTTCTCCGTCTCATGTCGCCACCCGGTCCTTATCCCGGATTTTTTCAGAATCCTCTCCGGCCGTGGCCAGAATCCTGCAGAAAACCGGCACAATCCAGCCATTCCGGCTGTTACGGTTCGATCCATGCGCACCCGGACCACGCTCCTCACCCTTCCCGTCGCCGCCGCTGTCACCCTGGGGCTGAGCTCCTGCAGCCTGTTCTCCTCAGGCACCACCACCGCCACCAAGGACCTCGAGGTCGGGCAGTGCTACAACACCGTGAGCAAGGACTCCGGCGGGGAGAACGCGATCGGCGAGGTCACCGTCGTCGACTGCTCCAAGGCGCACACCTACGAGGTCATCGCCCAGACCACCTTCGGCGACGACATCAAGAAGCTTCCCGAAGAGGGAGCACTCGCCTCCCTGGGCCAGGGATTCTGCCTGGGTGAGGACTTCACCAAGTACGTCGGGATCGAGTCCGGCAAGACCAGCTATCAGGTCGAGTACCTCACGCCGGGCGAAGGGCACCTGGGCCCAGGGCGACCGCAAGATCACCTGCGTCGTCACCCAGGGTGACAAGTCGCAGGTCAAGGGCTCGGCCAAGAACTCCAAGAAGTAGCCCCACCCCCTCAGGAACCGCCACCCCGGACGCCCGTGGCGCACTCCGGATTTCCGTCACGATATTGAATATCGCGTCGATAGCCTTCCCTAAAATAAGGACGGCCGTCACCCTCTCCCGGGATCACCGACCCCGCTCAAGCGCCGCGTTCTTCCGGAACTACTCGAGTCGGTCCGGCAGCAGCCGTCACGTGCAGCCGAGGCGCCCGTAACCTCCTGGAGTGACCAGTGATGTTCTTCGGCACCGCAGCCCGGCGCCCCGCTCGACGACGAGCCCCTGAGCCCCGCCCTGGCCGTGCACGCCGTCGAGGCCCTAGACATCGCCCCGGCGACGGCGGTGGCCGACCGACCTCCACCCAGGAAGCGATTCTGACCGCCGCGCGCGAGTCCTTCCTGACCCGAGGCTATGAGGGCACCACCATTCGGGCGGTGGCCCGTACAGCCGGCGTGGACCCGGCACTCGTGTCCTATTACTTCGGCTCCAAGGGGGACCTGTTCGGCGCCGCGGTCAATCTGCGCACGCGGGCGAGCCAGGAGATCGCCACCGCCATCAACGGGGATCTCCTCTCAGCCGGCCCCCGCCTGGTACGTCTGTCTCTGACGGCCTGGGACGATGCCGACGACGGCGCGACCTTCCGCACCCTGTTGCAGTGGATGGCCGCCGATATCCGCAGTCCCGAGGCGATCCAGAACTACGCCACCGAGCAGATCGCGACCCCAATGGCCGAGGCCCTCGAGCAGTCGGGCCTGCCCATCGCCTCGGCACGCGAACGGGCCGCCCTGATCGGTTCCCAGCTGGTGGGGTTGGCCATGACCCGCTATGTACTGCGCCTGGAGCCCATCGCCGGCGCAAGCATCGACCACCTCGAGGAGGTCGTCGGACCGACGATCCAGCACTACCTCACCGGTCCGCTGCAGCCCGCATGAACCAGGTTCGCCCCGGCGACAGGTCACCGGGGCGAACGCAGGTGTTCCGAGGATGTCTCGGGTTCGACTCAGAAGGTCTCGTAGCGCCCAGAGCTGAGGAAGACGCCGTGACCGGTCTCGGTGTTGCGGCAGGTCATGCCGGTCTCCTCGGAGCTGCACACCCAGGCACCGAAGGTGACGGACTGGCCGTACTCCACCACCTGGGGCGAGGAGCCGCCACCGCGGAAGGCCTCGTCGAGCGAGAAGGCGCCCTCGCTACGGCCGGCGAGCTGCGGAGTCCCACCGGAGCTGAGGTCGAACCACCACTTGGGCGAGCCCGCCTCATCCTTGCCGTAGGTGCCGTTGGAGCGGTAGGACAGCACGCCACAGCCCGCGTGGTGGGCCGACAGGTCACAGCCGATGTTGCCCGACGGCGACACAATCATGGCGGTCTTCTCCGAGACGAGGTTGTCCGGGACGAAGGACGTGGCCTGGCCGGGCTGCTCGTCGGCGGGGGCGGCCGGCTCAGCGGGCTTGTCAGCCTGCGCGTCGGCGGGCTTGTCAGCCGGCTTCTCGGCCGGCGCCTCAGCAGGGCTTGTCAGCAGGCTTGTCGGCGTGCTTCTCAGCCGGCTTCTCGGCCTGGGCATCAGCGGGCTTGTCTGCCGGCTTGTCGGCCTGGGTGTCGGCCGGCTTCTTGGCCTGCTTCTCAGCCTGCGTCTGATCCGAGGGCTTCTGCTGAGCCTCAGGGGTCGCGGATCGCGGCGCCTGAGTGGCTCCGGCGTAGTTCTTGCCGCCGTCGTCGGCCTTCCCCTGACTCTGGGGGGCCTTGGAGGCACCACCGTTCTGCCGGCCCGAGCGTCCGTATTGCCGGAGGCCAACGCCTTGGGGGCGCCGCTTTCCCGCTGGCGGCGGGACGAGGCTCACTGGCCCGCGGGCTGGCGGGACGCGACTGAGAGCCGGAGGGCTGCGATGCGGAGGAGTCAGCGGCCCCCTTACCAGTAGGGACTGGGGATGCGAGGAGAGGCGTGCCCCGACTTCTGCCCGGAGGTCGCCTTGGCACTGGCCGTCGACTGCACCTTCGCAGATGACGATGAACCCGTGGTGCCCTGCTGATTGGCATTGGAGGCACCACCGGACTGACAACCGGCCAGAAGCATGGCGGTCGAGGTGAGAACGACAAGGGACAGGGGAATGGTGAAGCCGCTTCGGCGGACCGCGATGGTCATGGCTGCGGCATCCTTTCGGTCGAGGTCGGTGCAGCGAACACGGTACTAGAGCCCGGAAGACGAGGGGAACAGTCTGAAGGTCAGGCATCCCGCCGATTTCCGGCATCAGACATCCCACCTTCCCAGTAAACCACCAGATATCGCAGCGATAACGCCAATCACGGAGAGATGACGGAATCACCGTCCTGTTGGTTACATTCCAACTAGTGAGACAGATAACGGAAGGATCTCCCCATTCCCGAGGGCCTGGACAGGGCGACCTCAGCAGTCCGGCACCCCGGCGGAGTCGGCACCGTCGACGCCGTCGACGCTGATCGATACCGTCGATGTTGGACGACCCGCGGCTCCCCCACACACCTGTGGCCGCTTCATTCACTAGGATGTTGCCGTGATCTTCAAGGCAGTACGCGAGAGGCCCCCCTACCCCGACCACGGGGTCACCACTCAGCGCGATTGGGCCGTCATCGCACCTCGACAGATCCGCCTGGCCGATCTCACCACCACCCGCGCGACCCTCGATCTGCGCAGCCTCCTGGATGACGACTCCACCTTCTACGGCGACCTGTTCGCTCATGTCGTCTCCTTCAAGGGGGACCTCTACCTGGAGACCGGGCTGCACCGGGCACTGCGCGCCGCCCTGCAGGGGCGCACCGCGATCCACGCCCGCATCCTGGAGGTCACCGAGGAAGGGGTGCCGCGGCTCGCCCCGGCACCGCCGAGCGCCTGATCCTCACCGGAAGCACCCGGCAACCCGCTCGATAACCCGCCTTGCACCCCGATCCGCGGCTCGGTCCCATGTCACATCGAGCCCAGCACCACCCGATGAGCGCCGTCGTCCATTACCCTGGATCGCGTGAGTAGTCCCGCAGATCCGCGTGCCGAGTACCGGCGGCACATGCAGCACCGTCAGGCCACCGTCATCGGCGCCATCCTGGCCGTCATGGTGGTCGCGGTCGCCGTGAGCCTCCTGGTATCGCTGGGCATCCTGCCCGCCTACAACCCGGGCTTCTCGCAGCCCAAGAGCACGGCGACCTACGTGCCCCAGACCTGCCCGCCCGAGCGGCGCCAAGACCGTCGACGTCACCACGATCGAGAAGATCAACGTCTACAACGGCTCGGAGACAGTGGGTCTGGCCGCCACGGTGCAGCAGGAGCTGGAGGAGGCGGGCCTGACCGTCACCTCGGCGAATGACTGGCCGGGGGGCATCTACAACGGCGAGGTCCAGATCATGGCCTCCAAGGGCGGCCTGACCAATGCCTACTCCCTGGCCCAGATCTTCCCCAAGTCCACAGTGCAGCTCGACAAAAGCCTGTCCGACGACGACACCACGGTCTCGGTGGTCCTGGGCAAGGAGTACCTGCAGAACGCCCTGAAGGCGGACGAGATCAAGCTCCTCGGCGCCGGCAAGCCCATCACCGCCCCCAGCGACTGCGTTCCGGCGGACAAGGCCGCCACGAAGAAGCCCAGCTGATCCGGGCTCGCCCAGTCCGGGCGGGGCATCCCGACGACGGCTCCCTGCCCCCATGACTTCCCGCCTCGATCGAGGACGTCCTTCTCCGACGAGGACTGCGCTGTCCCCCAGACGACTGGGGCCCGACCTCAGTCATCTGGAGGACAAGGACGTCCTGGGCGGGAAACGCAGTTCCCGATTCAGAGCGTCATAGCGTCTGAGACGCCGGCTTGCGTGCGGTTCCAGGATGGGGCCGGTCTCGCCTGGAGCGACAGCGAGCTCACGAAAGAGCTGTGGCGCGCCAGCGGTGTCCATAGTGCTGACATTAACGGCACACCGGCGCCGCACGCCGAGAAGAAACCGCAGAATGACAACGACCTCCACTGGCTGCTTGGACGGCTGGTTGCTCGATGTCAGCGCTGTGGACACTGGACTGCTGGCGCAGCTGACTCCGCGGGGAGCTCAGGCGCGACTGTCACCGGCGCCCTCAGCGTCGTCGGTGCTCGACGACGTCGGAGCCTGGGCCGCCGAGGCGGCCGAGGGCGAGTGGGCGGCGCGGCTGGAGTAGGCCGGGCCCTCCAGCTCGGTCCCGGCGGGGGCCGAGGCCGGGGAGGCCTGCTCGAGGTTGGTGCCGCGCAGCTTCGAGATCCAGCGCATGGCGTGGTAGACGCCGATGGCGGCGGCCGACCCCAGGGCGATGCCCTTGAAGGTCATGTCGCCCCAGACCAGGGTGTAGTCGGCGATGGCCACCACCATGGACACGGCTGCCGTGTTGAGGTTGACCGGGTCGGAGAAGTCCACGCGGTTCTGCACCCAGATGCGCACCCCCAGCATGCCGATCATGCCGTAGAGGACCGTGGCGGCCCCGCCCAGGACGCCGGCCGGGATCGTGGCGATGATCTGGCCGAACTTCGGCAGGAGGGACAGTCCCAGGGCGCTGAGCGCCGCCACCACGTAGGCGGCGGTGGAGTAGACGCGGGTGGCAGCCATGACGCCGATATTCTCCGCGTAGGTGGTGGTGCCCGAGCCGCCGCCGCTGCCGGCGAGCATGGTGGACAGACCGTCGGCGAACAGGGCGCGGCCGGTGATGTCGTCGAGGTCCTCCCCGGTCATGGCCGAGACGGACTTGACGTGGCCGATGTTCTCAGCGATCAGGACGAGCACCACGGGGATGAACAGGCCCAGGTAGCGCACATCGAAGGCCGGGGCGTGGAAGTCGGGAAGCCCCAGAACGGGGGCCTTGGCGACGGCGTCGAAGTTGACCTCTCCGCGCAGCACCGCGGTGGCGTAGCCGATGAGCACGCCGATGAGGATCGCCAGGCGCCCGATGATGCCCTTGAACAGCACCGTGATGACCAGGATCGAGACGATCGTGACGACCGCAGTCACGGGGCCCTTCGTGACATTCCCCCAGGCTGCGGGGGCCAGGTTGAAGCCGATGAGGGAGACGATCGCACCGGTGACGATCGGCGGCATGAGACGGTCGATCCAGGCCGAGCCGACCAGGTGGACGACGACGCCCACCACCAGCAGGCACAGTCCCACTGAGATGATCCCGCCCTGCGCCAGGGCCGCCTTGTGGGGGTCAAGGGCGGCGCCGCTGTCTCGCGTATATGCGGTCACCGCCCCGATGGGGGCGAGGAGGGCGAAGGAGGAGCCCAGGTAGCTGGGCAGACGACCGGAGGTGATGCCCAGGAACAGCAGGGTGCCCACGCCGGTGAAGAACAGCGTCGTCGCCGGGTCAAAACCGGTCAACAGCGGCACCAAGAAGGTGGCGCCGAACATGGCGACGACGTGCTGGACACCGATGCCGATGGTTCGCGGCCAGGTGAGGCGCTCACCGGGGGCGACGACCTCGCCCGGAGCGATGGACCGGCCATCGCCGTGCAGACGCCAGCCACGAGAGGGAGAAGAGGACACGAGTGATCTCCTGCCTAAGCAACGAGGGGATTGACTGTGTCCCGTGGGGGAATCCCCTCGCGGGAGACCCGCGGGACGCTTGGCAGGACCCGGCAGAGCCTGCCGGGACTTCAGCATAGCCCCTGCTCGGGAGGTGCGCGGACCGGGCTTCTCACAGGCACCGACGGGCACCGCGGGCACCGGAGGGGGCTCTTCGCGGACATCTGCCGGGCAGCGCCCAATTCGTCCGCGGGAAGGATGTCAGCGGCAGGTGCCGACAGTGCATGATGTGGGCATGAGCACCGTCGGAACCTCCCCTCCAGGACAGAGCGCACCGCGCTTCTCACCGGGCGCGGAGCAGTACGCCGACGGGCTCCCTGTCGGATTCGTCTTCCCCGGCACCGAGAACCTCGACCCAGCAGAAATCTTCTCCGGCCCCGGCTACACGGCACCCCGCCCCCGCAGCGACTCCGGCGCGACAGCCGCCCTGGTATGCGGGCTGCTCAGCTTCATCCCCCTCGTCGGCGTCGCCGCGATCATCCTGGGCATCAACGCGCTGCGGCGCCTGCATCACAGCTATAACTCCGGCGAGGGGCTGGCCTGGCTGGGGCTCATTCTGGGAGCCGTCTTCGTCATCCTGTGGCTCTGCGTCCTCATCCTCGTACTGCTCGTGGGCTAGAGGCCGCACGGCCACACCAGGCCAGCCGGTCCCCTACAGTGGTCCCGTGAAGCCTTTCATCATGGTGACCACGCGCCCCGAGCACGAGGCGGCGCAGGACGAGTACGAGTCCTTCCTGGCTCAGAGTGGCCTGTCGCGCGAGGACCTGCAGCACATCGCCCTGGAGGAGGTCGATTTCCTCGACTCCTTCACCGCGGCCGATGTCTCCGGGGTGCTCATCGGGGCCAGCCCCTACAACGCGGACACGCCGGCAGCCGAGAAGACCCGCAGTCAGCTCAACGTCGAGGAGGAGATCCGCGAGCTGCTCGGGGTGATCCTCAAGGAGGGCATCCCCCTTCTGGCCACCGGCGTCGCGCTCCAGGTGCTGGCTGCCTACCTGGGCACCGGGACGCATGAGGAGTTCGGTGAGGAACTGGGCGCCGTCGACCTGTTCCTGACGGCGGAGGGCCGCGAGGACCCGGTCCTGGAGGGACTCCCCCAGGTGGTCACGGTCTTCGCCGGCCACTACGAGGGCGTTGGGGAGGTGCCTGCGCATGCGACCCTGCTGGCGAGCTCGCCGGACTGCCCGGTCCAGATGCTGCGCGTGGGCAGGAACGTCTACGCCTGCCAGTTCAACCCCGAGCTCGACGCCCTCCGGTTCGAGCGCCGCGTCAGCATCTACGACGAGGCCGGTTACGGTGACCCGGACATGAGCGAGGACATCCTCACCCAGGCCCGCTCCTCCGAGGCGCACGACGCCGGACAGATCATCCGCAACTTCATCTCGCACTTCACCCGCAGCTGAGCTGCCGCTCCGTGGGGCCACACGCCCCGAACGACTCAGGGGCCCAGGCGCTGCCCTGGAGCTGAGGGCCACGATCATCAGGACGTTGTCATGACCTACCCGCCCGCCTATCCGCCGCCACAGGGATACAGCGGCCCTCCGAGCCCGCAGTACCCGCCTCAGGCCGCCTATGGTTCTCCCCCGGTGAGCGCCCCACAGGGCGGGGCGACCTACGGGCAGCCGCCGACGCCGGCCGGTCACGGCGCGTACATGCCCCCTGCCCAGAGTGCGATTCCGACACAGTCGGTGATGCGCCCTCCCGGGGCGCCCACTTTCCCGGGTCAGCCCTATCCGCCTCCGTCCGTGCAGGCCTCCGCGCCGCAGTACCAGCCGTACCAGTCGCATCAGCAGCAGTACCAGCAAGGCGCAGGCTCACGCACTGGCTTCGAGTACCTGAGCGGAGCGGTGTCCGCACCGGGCTATGCCGCCTCCGCCAGGCCGCCACAGGCGGCCGGCCTGCACCCAGGAGCGGCCTCATCCCAGGCCTCGGGCGCACTGCAGCACATGCCGTGGCGCGGTTTGAAAGCGGCGGCACTGGTCATGATGATCGTTGGCTGCGCCCTTGAGGTCGTCGTCTATGTCATCTACTTCCTCAGTTTGATGCGGGGCAACATATGGGTGTCACTCATCATCGTGACGCTCTTATTCATCGCCACATCACCAGTAATCTGGTGGCATTATTTTGGATTGCGCCACCTACTCCGCGACCAGCCGGTCACTGAAATAATAGGACTCTCGCTGTGGTTCGGTTACGGGGTAGTCACCACACCTATCGCCATCCCCAACGAGAACCCATACGCTGGCGTACAGGATATCACCGAGGTCCTCCTATTCATCGTCACTGCAGTCGGCGCCACCCTCACTACACGCCTCAATCAACGCTTAAGAAATCCGCAGCCATGGCCGATTACTCTGGCCGTAGGCGCCTGTCAGTTCGTGCTCATCAACAGCGCTGTACGCTTGTCATACTTTTGGCATCTCGGTCTACTCACACCTATCGACGGGCAAGAGACTCGATCGACTTACGACCAACGCCTGGTTCATA